>Ga0213881_10000095_pt1 | contig 72190 bp, 66 predicted proteins | sample BarmaccoBMER_R08_FD_160104 | JGI IMG/M metagenome (GOLD analysis project Ga0213881, IMG submission 160104) | Barbacenia macrantha exposed rock microbial communities from rupestrian grasslands, the National Park of Serra do Cipo, Brazil - ER_R08 ...
CACTCCTCAATCCAGGCCCTCACTCCTCAATCCAGGTTAGTGCCGCAAGCCGGCCAGTGACCCCGTCGCGGCGGTAGCTGTACAGCGCGGGGTCCTCGATCGTGCAGCGTGGGTCGACGCTGACCCGGGTCACGCCGGCGGCAGCGAGCTGCCGCCACAGCCCGGTCCGCAGATCCAGACCCGCGGTACCCCGACGAGTACGGCAAGCGCTGCCTGGCAAGCGGGACTGGACGTCGACCTGCATCTGGTTGGGTACCTCATAGCACTGCCCGCACGCCGACGGCCCAAGCAACACCTCCACCCCCTCAAGGCGCGCGCCAAGCCGCCGCATCGCTTCCAGCGCGGCGGGTAGCACCCCGGCCCGGGCTCCCACCCGTCCCGCGTGCACGGCGGCGACAACCTTTCCCATGGGGTCAGCGAGCAGGACCGGTACGCAGTCGGCGACCAGCACTGCCACCGCGAGCCGGGGTTCAGCAGTGACCAACGCATCGCTGGCCGGCACCGGCTGCAGCTGCGGTCCATCGATCACGGTGACAGTACGGCCATGCACCTGCTCCATCCAGACCAGATGCTGCACGGGCAGCCCAATATCGGTGGCAAGCCGTTCCCGGTTGGCAGCCACCGCCTCGGGACGGTCGCCGACGTGCTCGCCGAGGTTGAAAGTGGCATATGGCGGCGCTGATACCCCGCCGTTCCGAGTGGTGACCAACCGCCGGATGCTGATAGTGCTCACCGCTTCATGAACGGCGGAACGTCCACCTCATCATCGTCGTCGAAGTCGTCGGTTACCGGTACCGCCCGACCCGGCAAGCTCTTCGCCGGACGGGTCGGCGACACAGCGCCGCCCGGCCCGAGCGAGCCGGTGGCAGGCTGCCATGCGGCGGGATTGGGGGGGACCTGGCGTAGTGGGGCTGCAGCCGCAGGAGGCGCGGACCTGGGCGGTGGTCGGCTGGCCTGGCCAATCTGTCCAGCTTGTCCCCTGGCCACCGTTCGCGCGGCCACCGGCGTCGGGTCCAGCTTCTTGTGTGAAGGCACACCGGAGTCGAAACCAGCGGCTATCACCGTGATTCGCACCTCGTCACCCAGTGAGTCGTCGATCACCGTGCCGAAGATGATGTTAGCTTCGGGATGCGCGGACTCCTGCACCAGCGAAGCGGCTTCGTTGATCTCGAACAGACCCAGATCCGAGCCGCCGGCGATGGACAGCAGGACCCCGTGGGCCCCCTCCATCGACGCTTCTAACAACGGCGAGTTGATGGCCTTCGCGGCAGCCTGCACCGACCTGCCCTCTCCGCGGGCGGATCCGATGCCCATCAGGGCACTACCCGCCCCGGACATGACGCTTTTCACGTCGGCGAAGTCCAGGTTGATCAGACCAGGGGTGGTGATGAGGTCAGTGATGCCCTGGACACCGGAGAGCAAGACCTCGTCCGCAGAGCGGAAAGCATCCATCAAACTCACGTTGACGTCGCCGAGCTGCAGCAGCCGATCATTGGGAATGACGATCAGAGTGTCACATTCGTTTCGCAGCTCGGCGATGCCGTCCTCGGCCTGACCGGCTCGCCGCTTACCCTCGAAGGTGAACGGCCTGGTGACCACGCCAATGGTCAGCGCGCCCAGCTTGCGGGCGATGTTGGCCACCACTGGAGCGCCGCCGGTACCGGTCCCGCCGCCTTCACCGGCGGTGACGAACACCATGTCAGCTCCCTTGAGGACCTCCTCGATCTCCTCGCGGTGGTCCTCGGCGGCCTTGCGGCCGACCTCCGGGTTCGCTCCCGCACCGAGCCCGCGGGTGAGTTCCCGCCCAATATCGAGCTTCACGTCAGCGTCCGACATCAGCAACGCCTGGGCATCGGTGTTTACCGCGATGAACTCGACGCCGCTAAGCCCAACCTCGATCATGCGGTTGACCGCATTGACGCCGCCACCGCCGATTCCGGCGACCTTGATCACGGCGAGGTAGTTGTGCGGAGGCGTCATCCGCTTGCGCCTTCGCTGTCCCACCGTTCGCTGTTCATCACAGTGCGGCCTTCCTCGTCGCGCCAGCACACCGCCGACTCCGAACAGGCCACGGTAGGCACCGCCACCAGTAGGCTCCAGCAGGCACGCCGGACGGGTCGGCGATCCGGCGAGGAGAGTGTATGCGGCTCAAATCTGTAGCCATGACAGGACCGTGCCCACAAGGGAGTCACCGCCACATGCCGATCAACAAGGGGTCTCTGGTTCACGGATTCGTTTAGTCAGTGCAGGGCTTCAGGTCAAGCCGCAGCAGCAGATGGCACACAGCTGGACGCGGTGTGGCAGTCGCCAGCCGGAGACCGCGCCTTGGGGCGATCGTGCTCAGCCCACCAGGTCACCCACCGCCCGGCGCAGCGAGTTCGCCATTCAGCGCAGCATCACTGGACAGGAGGCGGCAGCCCGGCGCTGCGCAAGCTGAGCGGCCTGGTGGACGTGCGGGTAGTCCGCTTCAGCGGCCCAGGTCCGGGTCTGGATGTGCCGGCGTTCCTCACACGGGCCGGTCTGCTGGTGTAGCAGCTGGTGGGTGATAGCCTCGGCGACCGACTTGCATCGCACCACTCAAGTCGATCTTTGGGCGCTCTCAGATCATCGAGGGCCTGGGATCCGTCACCAGCGGAAAGATTTTAGAGACACCTCATGAAATTGGACCCCTCAGCCCCGATGGGATCTCCATCGGAGGAACCACGAGCTGTCACCGAAAGGCAGGCTGTGTCGAATCGATTCGGCACTGTCACCAACCTGGCTATTGGCCGTCGGGGTCTTCCTTCTCTGGGAACGCCGAAGGTTTCGATTACCGCCGCCGACGGCGCCGCGCGTCCTTCGGTCAGCTGGCCTTGGACGCGCTCTCAGGCCGCGGAGTTCGTGAATGCTGCCAGCAATTCGTGAATGCTGTCAGCAAGGAGTTACTTGCACGAGGATGACCATTTTCGATGCTCTTGTCACGGCGTGCAGTGCACAACGCTCGTCAAGCGGTCAAGCGATAGTGGGTAAGTCGGGACTGGAGACGTCGTAGACCTTGCCGGGTTGGGTGAGCAGCGGGCCGAGCACCGCCCCCTTGCGGTCGCCCTCCTCCACGCCACCCCAACGCACCTCCCGCGTACCACTTCCCCGCCCCTTGTCCAGTCCCAGCACGACGTCGGCGGGAGACTTCGCGGTTATCGAGCGAACCTGGACCCGCAGCCACTCGGGCAGTTCGGTCAGCACCGTCAACGCAGCCACCGTCGTGGCATCCCGGGGCCCGACTCGGGCTGCCCGCAGCTCCGGCAGCCCAGGCGGCCCGACGGGCATCGCCGCGTAGTCGGTGCCGGTGGCGTCCACCAGGTGCACGCCGTTGCTGCGGCGCACGAGGGCGACGGGGGTGCGTTCGGTGACCTCAATCCGCACCGTGCCATCCAAGCTGCACCGCACCTGGACGCTCGCCACCCGCGGCACTGCGGCTACCCGGGTTTCGATCGCCCTGGTGTCCAGTCGCGCCATCGGCGTGCCCAGCCGCACGGCCGCCGCCGCCCGCACCACGTCGGCGGAAAGCTCTCTGGTGCCCACTACTTGCACGGAGCGGGAGTCGAACAGGGAACTACCCAGCAGCACCCATGCCAGGGCACCGGCCAGGGTCAGCATCGCCATCCCGGCGACCAGCCAGCGCCACCAGGTTCGCGGCCACCAGGTTCGGCCCGGCCCGGATGGCTGCGCGGCTGTGGGGGGGGCCACCAGAGGCGCAGCCGTGCGCTGCGGCACGCGCGAGGCGGCGGCGCGCTGCGGCGCCCGGGATGCCAGCCGTGCGGCGCTGCGGCTCGGGGTGCGGCGCTCCCGTAGGGCCGCCAGGGGTCGGGGAGTATCGCGCCGGGACTGGCGCCGACCCGAAGCTTCCCGACCACCGGCTCTCACCGCTGTCCTGCCGCCCGGCCGACCTCGCCACCCGGCCGAGGCCAGCCACCCAGTCGAGGCCAGCCACCCAGTCGAGTGGAGTCCGCCCTATTGAGGCGGCGGCGCTCCAACTCGGCGAGTAGCTCCGGACCGAGCACCGTGACGTCTCCGGCTCCCATCGTGACCACGACGTCGCCGGGCCGGACCAGGGCAGCCAGCCGCGTCGGCGCATCGGCCCGGCACGGCTCGTAGTGCACACAGTCCGCTGGCAACGGCACCGCTTGCGCGATCAGCTCTCCGGTGACGCCGGGCAACGGCTCCTCCCGGGCCCCGTAGACATCCAGCAGCAGCACCACGTCTGCCAGCGCCAACGCGGTGCCGAATTCGGCGGCGAAGTCCCGGGTGCGGGAGTACAGGTGCGGCTGGAAGGCCACCAGCAACCGCCCCTCCCCCACCACCTGCCGGGCGCCGCGCAGCGCGGCGGCCACCTTCGTCGGGTGGTGGGCATAGTCGTCATAGATCCGCGCGCCGGCTGCCCATCCGGTGAACTCGAACCGGCGGCGGACCCCACCGAAACTGCCCAGCCCCGCCAGTAAACCGGGCAGCGGCGCCCCCAGCTCTAGACCGGCCAGCAGGGCCGCGACGGCGTTGCTCGCCATGTGCTCCCCGGGCACCGTGACCTCAAGTGTCACCTTATCCGAGCCGCTCAGCGCCACGGTGACGACACCCCGCCCACCGGCGGGGGTGTACTCCAGCAGGCGGGCGTCGACCACCGCGGTGGCGCGTCTGCCGTAGCGGCGCACCCGTACCCCACCGGCAGCAGCCCGGTCCGCCAGCGCGGTCGAGCCGGGGTCATCGGCGTTGGCGATCAAGAGCCCGCCTGGGGCCAGTCGGGCAACGAAGGCATCGAAGCTGGCGGTGTAGGCCTCGACGGTGCCGTGGTGGTCCAGGTGGTCGGCTTCGACATTGGTGACCACGGCGAGGTCGGGCGAGTAGGCCAGAAAGGTGCCGTCACTCTCGTCGGCCTCAGCCACGAAGATGTCGCCGCTGCCGTGGTGGGCACCGGACCCCGAGAGGGTGAGGTCGCCACCGAGGAGAAAAGACGGGTCAGCGCCACAGTGCTGCAACGCAACGGTGAGCATCGCCGTGGTGGAGGTCTTGCCGGCGGTACCGGTGATGCAGGCGACCCGGTAGCCGGTCATCAGGGCGGCCAGCGCCGCGGAGCGATGGATCACGGGGATACCACGCCGGGCGCCCTCGACGAGTTCCGGGTTGTGCGGATCAGTCTGGTGCACCGCCTTGGTGCTGATGATGGCAGTGGGGTCAACACCAAGTTGATCGAGATTAGCCGCGGCGTGGCCCACGGTCACCCTGGCGCCCAACGCCCGCAGCGCATGCAGCGCCCCCGAATCCTTGGCGTCCGAACCGGACACCGCGCCACCGCGGGCTAGCACGATCCGGGCCACCCCGCTCATCCCGGCACCGCCGATCCCGATCAAGTGGGCGCAGGCAAGCTGCGGCGGCAGCGGAGGCGGTACCGTGGTCCGCCCTTGAGTCATCGCCTGCCCCGGCTTCCGCGACCGGACGGGAGCGGCCAAGCCTCGGCGCGTGGTCGCGATGCGGGAGCGTAGGGCACCGGGGGCCGCAGCCGCAGCAGCCGGGTTAGGACACCCGGGCGACCGGAACGGGTGAACTCGTAGCGCAGCGCGGACACCGCCTGCGGTTCGTGCCGGGCGAAGTTGGCCAGCAGCCCGAAGGCCAGCATCGTCAATGCAATAGAGGTGCCCCCCGAGGAGATCAGCGGCAGCGGGATTCCAGTAATTGGCAATAAGCCGACCACGTACCCGATGTTGATCGCGGCCTGGCCGACCAGCCAGGTGGTCACAGTCGCGGCTACCAGCTTGATCCATGGATCGGTGTTGCGCGCGGCGATCCGAATCCCCACGTAGGCCAGGGTGCCGAACAGGAGCAGCACCACCAGGCAGCCCAGAAAGCCCAGTTCTTCTCCGATAACCGCGAAGATGAAGTCATTGTGCGCGTTGGGCAGGTAATCCCATTTGGCGCTGCTCTGCCCCAGGCCTACCCCCCACCAGCCACCGTCGGCCAGCGAGAACATCGCCTGGCGGGCCTGGTAAGCGGCTCCCTGGGGGTCGGCACCGGGGTGCAGGAAGGACTCGATTCTGGCCGACCGGTAGCCGGCGATGCCAGCCATCGCGATCGCCCCGGCGACGGCGGCGATCGCGATGACGCCGAACAGCTCGCTAGGCGCACCGCCGAACCAGAGCAGCGCGAGCAGCACGACGGCTAGCGTGATCGTGGTACCCAGATCGGGCTGCAGCATCACCAGCGCGAAGATGACGACGGCCATCGGAACCAGCGGCACCAGCAGGTGCCGCCACTGGCGCAGCAGCGCGCGTTTGGTGATCAACACGTGCGCGCCCCACAGGGCCAGTGCGAGCTTCGCGGGCTCGGAGGGTTGCAGAGACAGCGGGCCCAGCCGCAGCCATTTCTGCGCGCCGTTGATCTCGGCGCCCAGCGGGCTGAGCACCATGGCTAGCAGCACCACGCACGCCAGCAAGAACAGCCCACTGGTGCCGCGCAGCATCCGCACCGGTATCCGCAGCCCCAGCCAGAACAACACCAGCCCGAGTCCGCAATACGCCAGTTGCTGGACAAACACCGCATAGGATGAGCCTGCCCTGGTATAGGACTCCACAGTGGATGCGGAGAGCACCATCACCAGGCCGAACAGGGTCAGCAGGCCGAAAACGGCGAGCACCAGGTGCAGCGAGGTGAGCGGCCGGGCCAACCAGGCGGCGAGCCACTCACGGACAGCGACGACCCGATCCGCCGCCAGCCGACCTGCTGCCGTCCCCGGCCGGGTGACGCTACTCACCGGGCGACACCCAGCGCGGCGACAGCGGCGGCGAACGCCCGGCCGCGATGTGCGTAGTCGGTGAACATATCCATCGACGCCGCCGCTGGGGCAAGAAGCACGACGCCGCCTGGACTGGCCAGCTCGGCAGCTGCTGTCACCACCTCCATCATGGCGCCATCGTCTCCCGAATCCACCACCCGCACCGGGAGGTTGGGCGCGTGTCGCGCCAACGCGGCGGCGATCGCCGCGCGGTCAGTGCCGAGCAGCACAGCGCCCAGGAGCCGATCCCGGGTGTCGATGACGAGTGAGTCCACATCGACGCCCTTGAGCAGGCCTCCGGCCACCCACACCACCCGGTGCCAGGCCAGCAGGGAGGCCCGCGCCGCATGCGGGTTGGTGGCCTTGGAATCATCGACGTAGCACACCCCAGCGTGCTCACCGACTGGCATGCCACGGTGTCCACCAGGGGTGAAGGCCCGCAATCCCTGGGCGACGGCCGGCGCCGCAACCCCGATGCAGCGGGCCAGCGCCGCAGCGGCCAGCGCGTTGGCAAGGTTGTGGGGGCCGGCCGGCCGGACGTCGGCGACGTCAGCGAGCACCGTGCCTCCACAATCGTCACCAAGATCGACATTGAAGGCCCGGTCTACCAACTGCTGTCCCAGCAACCCGAGCTGGCCGTTGCGTGGCGCGCTGGTAGTGAACTCGACCCCGCCACGCCCAGCGGCCAGCCGCATCGACCACGCATCGTCGGCGTTGACCACCGCCGTGGTGCCCTCGGCGTACACCCTGCCCTTGGCCGCGGCATACTCTGCCAGGCAGCCGTGCCAGTCCAGGTGATCGGCGGAGACGTTGAGTACCACGGCGGCCCGTGGGTTCAGCTCGCGCGACCAGTGCAACTGGAAGGACGACAGCTCCACGACGAGCACTCGGTGGCCGGCGCGTACCGCGTCCAGCAGTGGGAGCCCAATGTTGCCGCAGGCCACCGCATCCACTCCGGCGGCGCGCAGGATCGATTCGAGCATCCCGACCGTGGTGGTCTTGCCGTTGGTACCGGTGACTACCAGCCAATCGGCTGCCGTCTGGCCGGCCCCGGGTTGAGAGACTCGATCGAGCCCCGAACCAGCACAGTCGATCCAGCGGGCCAGCGTCACGTCCCCGATCACCGGCACGCCGGTGCGTTGCGCGGCCACCAACAGCGGAGCGTCCGGGCGGAAACCGGGGCTGGTCACCACCAGGTCGGTGCCCGGCGGCGGGGCGGTCAGCCCCACGGCCGTCTGCACCGCGCTCTGTAGCGGGGTACCGGCCAACGCCGCCAGCTGGGCGGGTGCGGAGTCGGTGACGGTGACCTCGGCGCCCAGTTCGGCCAGCACTCGGGCAGCCGACACTCCCGTGACCCGTGCCCCCGCCACCAGCACCCGGGCCCCGGTAAGGTCCCCGGGAAAGGGACCGACGCCGCTGATCGGTGTACGCAACCCTGTCACCCCCCGGCCGCAGTCAGCCACTCGCTGTAGAACACGCCGGCGCCTAGCGCACAGCAGATGGCCGCGAGCAGCCAGAACCTGATGATGACAGTGGTCTCGGGCCATCCGGCGAGCTCGAAGTGGTGATGAAACGGTGCCATCCGGAACGGCCGGCGCTGGGTAGTCCGAAACACCGCCACCTGGATGACTACCGACAGCGCCTCGACGACGAACAGCCCACCGATCACGACAAGGAGCAATTCGGTTCGAGTGACCACCGACAGGCCGGCCAGCAGCCCGCCGATGGCCAACGACCCGGTGTCGCCCATGAAGATCTTCGCCGGGGGGGCATTCCACCACAGAAACCCAATGCACCCACCGACCGCAGCGGCGGCCGCTACGGCCACGTCGAGCGGGTCGCGCACGGTGTAGCAGCCGGGGACAGCCTGGATAGTGCAGTCCTGCGTGTACTGCCAGAACGAGACGATCACATAGGTCACCAGCACCATCGCCGCCGCCCCCGCCGCCAGCCCGTCCAAGCCATCGGCCAGGTTCACCGCGTTCGACCAGGCCGACACCAGCAGGTAACTGAAGACCACGAACCCGACGACACCGAAGGACACCACGGCGACATCCCGCACGAAGGACAGGTGAGTCGAGGCCGGGGAGACGCCATCGCCGTCCCGGAAACCCATTGCCAGGATGCCAAACAAGACCGCGGCGACCAGCTGCCCGACCAGCTTGGCGGTCTTGTTCAGGCCCAGGTTGCGCTGTCGGCGAACCTTGATCAGGTCATCCAGGAAGCCGACCACCCCCAGCACCGTAGTGAGCAGCAGCACCAGCAGCGCCGACGCGGTGATGCCATGCCGGGCGACGGTGAGGTGCGCGACCAGGTAACCGCTCCACATCGCCAGCAGGATGGCCACCCCCCCCATGGTGGGCGTGCCCCGCTTGCTCTGGTGAGTCTGCGGTCCTTCCTGCCGGATCTCCTGCCCGAAGCCCTGCCGGGTGAACAGCCGGATGAGGTAAGGCGTGAACAGAATGGAGGCGAGCAGGGCGACTCCGGAGGCGACCAGGATGGTGCTCACCCGCGGCTCCTCAGTGCAATCACTCGCCCACTCCGCGCACCCCGTCGAGTAAGTCGGCGAGCACGTCCGCGTCCACGAACGGGTGCTTAACACCGTGCACCTCTTGCGCAGCCTCATGGCCCTTGCCCGCGACGACCAGGGCATCCCCCGGGCGGGCCCGCGTGACGGCGTAGGCAATCGCCTCCGCCCGGTCACCGATCTCCGCGACCGACGCGCCAGCCACCCCCCGCACCCCGGTGAGGATGGACGCCCGGATTGCCGCCGGGTCTTCACTACGCGGGTTGTCGTCGGTGACCACCAGCAAGTCGGCCCGGCGAGCCGCTTCGGCGCCCATCAGCGGGCGTTTGGCCGTGTCCCGGTCCCCACCGCAGCCCAGTACCACGAGCAGCCTCCCGGGGACCTGGGCCCGCACCGCGTCGAGCAGCGCAGCCACCGCGGCGGGCTTGTGCGCGTAATCGACCAGAGCGAGGAAACCCTGGCCGCGATTCACCCGCTGCATCCGACCGGGCACCTCAGCGGTGGCGATGCCTTGGGCTAGCAGTACTGGATCGGCTCCCGAGGTGTGGCCGACGGCCAACGCAAGCAGCGCGTTGGTCACATTGAACGCACCGGGCAACCGCATCACTAAGCGCTGGTCGAACCCGTCTGGGCCCAAGGCGCGGAACGTCTGGCGGCCGGAGGGCAGGGCAGTGATGTCCGTAGCGTGCCATGTGGCGTCGCCGCTCAGAGAAACCGTCGTGGTCTCAGCCGTGACCAACCGCTGCCCCCAGACGTCGTCGATGCACACCACCTCGGCCCTGGCCCGCCCGTCGAACAGCATTGCCTTGGCGGCGAAGTAGTCCTCGAGGTCGGCGTGGAAGTCCAGGTGATCCTGAGACAGGTTGGTGAAGGCACCAACCGCGAAAGCGGTACCGGTCACCCGGCCCAGCACCAGCGCATGGCTGGAGACCTCGATGGGCACGTGGGTGACGCCGCGTTCGGCCATCAGCGCCAGCAGCGCCTGCAGGTCCGGGGCCTCCGGGGTGGTGAACGTGCTGGGCAGCAGCGCCTCGCCGATCCGCACCTGCACGGTGCCGAGCAGGCCGGTGTGCGCGCCCGCCGCGCGTAACCCCGCCTCGAGAAGGTATGTCGTGGTGGTCTTGCCGGCGGTACCGGTGATCCCGAGCACCGTCAGCCGGGTGGAGGGGTCACCGAAGGTGCGGGCGGACAGGGTGCCCAGCACCGACCGGGGATCCGGGTGCACCAGCACCGGAACCCCCGGTCGGTACGCGATCGCCGCGGTCAGTGCCGAGCGGTGCGCACCCACGGGGTCAGTGAGCACCGCGACGGCGCCAGCGCTTAACGCGATGCCAGCGAAGTCGGCACCATGCGGACGGCCGGGGAGCAGGCTGGGCAGCGCCGCGAACAGGTCGCCGGGAAGCGCCTGTTGGGCACGCAGCGTGATACCCGTGACCAGCGTCTGATCGGAGATCCGGCACAGGGTCCGATCCGGGGATCTCAAGACAGTCGCGCCAGCCAGCGCGGCGAGTGTGGTCACCGGGATCGGCGCAGTGTGCGACGGTCGCAGCGGCGTCTCGACCAACGAGGGAGTCACAGGAGCGGTCACGATCTGGGGTCGGGTGCGGGTGGAGCTGAAGCCCAGCGGGGAGGAAGGCTACCGGCGCTGCCCTCCGTGATCGGGAGCGGACTGGGCGTCACGGTCCGGCGTCAAGGGTCCCACAGCATGGGGTCAGCATCAGGGCAGAGTGAGGGTGGCGACTGGCCCAGGTCCGGGGGACAGCGGGATCTGGTAGCGCCCCGCCAGGTAGGAGGCGATGTCGTGGAATAGCGGCGCGGCGCTGCCGACAGCCGGGTTATCAAGCATGATCCCGACCACGAAGCGCGGGGCGTCGGCAGGCAGGATGCCGGCGAAAGTGATCCAGTAGTTCGAGTTGCTGTAGCAGCCACAGCCGGGGTTGACCTGCTGCGCAGTGCCGGTCTTGGCGGAGATCTGGTACCCGTCCAGCGCCGCTTCCGGGGCAGTGCCGCGCTGTCCCGGTTCGTCCTGCACGACCGCTCGCAGCATGTCCCGCACCATACGGGCGGTCTGCGGGCTGACCACTCGGACCCCGGCTGGTCGGTGGGTCGCGGTTCGGGTACCGTCTGGAGCGATCTCGGCGCTGACGATGCGCGGCGGGATGCGCAAGCCGTCGTTGGCGATCGCCTGGTACATGCCAGCCATCTGCAGCACGGTCATCGACAGGCCTTGACCAATAGGCAGGTTGGCGAACGTGCTCCCCGACCACCGGTCCTGGGGTGGTACCTGACCTGCGCTTTCCCCTGGTAACCCCACGTTGGTGCGCTGACCCAGACCCATTCGCGTGAGCATGTCCACAAAGCGGTCCTTACCCAGGCGCTGCGCGGTGAGCAATATGCCGATATTCGACGAGCGGGCCAGCACCCCAGTGAACGTGAGATTCAGGGTGCCATGCGGCCACGCGTCTCGGACTGTGCGGTCGGCAACCCGCAGTTCGCCGGGGACTTGCAGCGGAGTGTCCGGCGTGACGACGCCGTTCTCGATAGCCGCGGCGGCGGTGACTACCTTGTTCACCGAACCTGGTTCGAAGGGGGCCGAGACCGCCGGGTTACCCAGCAGCTCAGGGGTCGCCGCCGCGAGGTTGTTGGGGTCGAAGGTGACGTCGTTGGCCATCGCGTAGACCTCGGCGGTGCGCGCGTCGAGCACCACCGCGCTTGCTCCTTTGGCGTGGTACTTCCGTGCGTAGTCGCCGAGCATTTGCGCCACGGTGAACTGCAGGTCGGAGTCTAAGGTGAGTTCCAGCCCCGAACCCGGTATCGGCGGCCGCTCCGCGCGCTCGCTGCCCGGGATGACCGCGTCCGAGCCCTCGGCGGTGTCCACCACTTGGCGACCGTCCCGGCCAGCCAGCAGGGTGTCGGCATAGTTCTCCAGGCCGACCAATCCCCGCACTTTGCGCTCGTCGGCTCGCCAGTTCGCCACCCCCAGGATGTTGGCTGCGAGCTCACCACCGGGGTACTGCCGGATCTCCCGGTGCTCCGCGCTGATCTCTGGGAAATCCTGCTGGATCGCCCTGGCCTGGGCCGGCGTCACCAATGGTGCCAGCAGTACTGTGGTCTGGTCGCTGCGCAGTTGGCTCAGGAGCTCCTGCTCGGACACCAGCGGCCCGAGCACCTGAGCGACCCGGCGGGCCATTGCCTGCTTGTGCAGGTCCGGATCAGCCCGGATCGCGCGCTGCTCGGCAGTGATCCGCTTCGGCTGAGCGTACAAAGCCTTGGCCGCCACGCTGAACGCCAGCGGCGTGCCATTGCGGTCAGTGATCGTGCCGCGCTGCGCGGGCAGCGTCTGCACGGTGGTGCGCTGGTTCGCGGCCTGGGCGGACAGTTCCGCCGCCTGCAATCCCTGCACTGCCACCAGTCTGAGTCCCGCGCCCACCAGCGCAAGCACGAGCACTATCCGACCCAGCCCCAGCCGGCTGCGCAGGCCGGCGGCCGGCGAGCCGGGCCCCCGGCGGCGCTGAGACACCCCGGTTGCCCGGACGGGGGTCGTGGGCCGGACGGGAGTCACTGTGCTCAAGGATGGGCCCATCAGATACGGCCCGGTGCTGGTGCCTGCGGCGGAGCTGCCTGGGCAGGTGCTCCTGGAGGTGCAGGTGGTGCCGGCGGCGGTGGGACAGGTACCGCTGCCGATGGTGCGGTCGCTGCTGCCGGTGAGGCAGGTGCTACTGCCGGTGGCGGGGCGGGTGCGGTGGCCCGCCGAGGCTGGCCGATCAGGGAGACGGTTCCGTCCGGGCGGACGATCAGTCGGGCCGGGTTCCCGGCTGGCACCATGCCCAGCTCACGAGCCCGGCGAGCCAGCTCAGGTGCGGTCTCCAGAGTGGCAACCTCGCGATTGAGGCTTTCTGAACGCTCGGCCAGGTTCCTGGCAACCGTACGGGCGTTCTGTAGGTGGTAGGAGTCAGCGGTGGCGGCCGTGGACAACCACAGCGTGGACACTAGCGCCATCCCCAGCAGCACCATCACCAGTAGCACGAAGGGCGTCCGGCCGGCGTCCGCGCTCTCGAAGCCACCATGGCGGGCCCCGGTGCGCTGGGCACGCCGAGCGTAGGCGCGGGCGACGGCCGGGGAACGGCCTCGCGGCGCCCCGGTGTCCCGGCGGCGAGCGGGTGCGGTGGTCCTGCCCTGCATTGGGGTCGCGGTGCGGGTGGGAGCCGTCATGAGGTCGACTCCAGCCAGTCTGATCCGCCCCGGTCTGATCTACGCAGTGGAACCGGCGCGATGCGCTGTGCGGCCCGCAGCCGTACCGGCGCTGACCGCGGATTGGCCTCGGTCTCCGCCGGGCTAGCGCGCTCGGCGCCACGGGTCAACGCGCGCAGCTGGGGTCCGTGGTCTGGCAGCTCGACCGGCAGGCCAGCCGGGGTACGAGAGGCGGTCAGTCTGGCCAGTGCCCGCTTGACGATCAGGTCCTCCAACGAGTGGTAGGACATCGCTACCAGCCGACCGCCAACCGCCAGCGCACCCAACGCGGCCGGTATCGCCGAGCGCAGCGCTGCCAGCTCGCCGTTGACCTCGATCCGCAACGCTTGAAACGTCCGCTTGGCCGGATGGCCACCGTGCCGGCGGGTAGCCGCCGGGACACTCTGATAGACGATCTCGACGAGCTGGGCGGTGGTCTCCAGCGGCTGCTGGGCCCGTTGCGCCACGACCGCAGCGGCGATCCGGCTGGCGAAGCGCTCTTCGCCGTACTCCCGGAACACCCGGGTGAGATCAGCCTGCGAGTATCCGTTGAGCACGTCGGCCGCGGTAGGCCCGGTACTGGAATCCATTCGCATATCCAGCACGGCGTCGCGGGCGTAGGAGAAGCCGCGTTCGACGGCGTCGAGTTGCAGTGAGGATACCCCTAGGTCGAACAGCACACCATCGAGGCGCTGGATGCCAAGGCGCTCCAGCACGTCGGGCAACTCGTCATAGATGGCATGCACCAGGTGGGTGCGCCTGGAGTATGCGTGCAGCCGGTCACTGGCCACAGCGAGCGCTTGCGGGTCACGGTCGAGGCCGACCAGGGTGAGCGCGGGATGGGCGTCGAGCAACGCGACCGCGTGCCCACCGAGGCCCACTGTGGCGTCAAGCACCACCGATGGCCGGTCCGCCAACGCTGGCCCGAGCAGTTCGAGGCACCGGTGCAGCAGAACGGGAGCATGTTGGGGTAACCCAGGGGGTGGCCCGGGGTCACCGGGCAGGTAATCGGCCACCGGCAGCCTCCCTCCGCTCACATCCGCCTCCTTGCGCAGCGCAACCGGGATCGCCGGTGCGGTATCCGAACACTCCGCGGTGCCGCCAGGTCTCCGCCCGGTGCCAGATCCTGGCGCCGGGGAAGGTGCGCCAGGGCTCTGCTGGTCCGTGTCGTTGCGCATCGCAGTTGATGTTGTTGAAGACAGGCGATGCGCCTCCGGGCGGAGGCCTCGTAGCACCGGGTCACATCACGCCAGGCAGTACCTCCTCTTGCGCCTGGGAGTAGGACTCCTCGTGCTCCTCCAGGTAGCGCTGCCAAGCCGCGCTATCCCAGATCTCCAAACGGTTGATCGCCCCGATCACCGCGCAGTCCTTATTCAGCCCGGCGTAACGCCGTAGCTCGGCCGTGATCGAGATACGGCCCTGCCCATCCGGGCGTTGCTCGTCGGTACCGGCGAATAGGTAACGCTGGTAAGCCCGCACCGCCTCATTGGTGAACGGCGCTTGCGCCACCTTGCGGGCCATCTCCTCGAACTCGGCACGCGGGAAGATATAGAGGCAGTGGTCCTGTCCCTTGGTGACCATCAACCCCCCTGCGAGCGCATCGCGGAACTTCGCCGGCAACGTCAACCGGCCCTTGTCGTCGAGTCGGGGCGTGTGCGTGCCCAGGAACACGCCACCCACCTCCCCAGCCCGCCCACCAGCCCCGTGGACCGGCCATGGAGCACCCCTGCACTCCACTGCGCACCACCGTACCCCACTTTCCACCACTGTCAACGGGCAAACGCCGATGCGTTCGGCGTGCACTGCATGATCTGGCCAGTTCAGAGGCATTGCCCAGAGGTGGGGCGCCCACCCTGCGCGTTGTTTAGCGTGGGAAGGCCCTCCCGCATGGTGGTCCTTTCGGCACGGTTTGACAGACTCACCTCAGCGCTGGCGTTCCACCGACCCCCGTACACCAGCGACCCGGGAGATCGCGTGAGCTCGCGAGATCTGCGTTCGCCGCAAGTGGCGGACGTGTACGACGTTGCTCAGCGGATCGTGAACAACGTCGAGCGGATCCTGGTCGGCAAGCCCGAGGCGGCCCGAACCGCCTTGATCACCTTGCTTGCCGAGGGTCATCTGCTGGTCGAAGATGTGCCGGGAGTGGGCAAGACGTCGCTGGCCAAGGCGTTGGCCCGGTCCATTGACTGCACGGTCACCCGGATCCAATTCACCCCGGACCTGCTACCCAGCGACATCACCGGGGTGTCCGTCTTCAATCGCAGCACCGGAGACTTCGACTTCCGACCGGGCCCGGTCTTTGCCAACGTGGTGGTCGGCGACGAGATCAACCGGGCCTCCCCCAAGACCCAGTCCGCGCTGCTGGAGTGCATGGAAGAGCGCCAGGTCACCGTCGACGGGCACAGCTACCCGCTGAGCGGCCCATTCATGGTGATCGCAACCCAGAACCCGGTGGAGATGGAAGGCACCTACCCCTTGCCCGAAGCCCAGCGCGACCGGTTCACCGCCCGGATCTCGCTGGGTTACCCGGACCCTGCCGCGGAGCTCGCAATGGTCGATGAGCACGCAGCCGCCGACCCGTTCGCCACCCTAGCGCCGGTATCCACCGCCGCCGAGGTGAGAGCGCTGTGTCAGGCGGTTCGTCTGATCCACGTGTCCCCCGACCTGCGCCGCTACGTGGTGGAGGTAGTCAGCGCAACCCGCTGGTTGCCCGAGCTTCGGCTGGGCGCCTCGCCGCGCGCCACATTGCAGCTGATCCGCGCCAGCCGAGCGGCCGCTGCGCTGGCCGGCCGGGATTTTGTGGTGCCCGACGATGTGCAAACTATGGCGCAGCCGGTGCTGTCCCACCGGCTGGTGCTCACCGCGCAGGCGCTCCTCGATCGGCTTTCCCCGGAGGACCTGGTGCGGAATGTGCTGGCACGCGTGCCAGCACCGCACGCCCCGAGCGGGCGGCCGCCCGTCGGCGACCGCAACGTCGATGGCCGGGGCGACCGCCGCAACAGTGCCACAGTCTGGCGCCGTTCACCCCGGGTACCCTAGATGCCCTGGCGGCTCGCCGGCCTGACCACCCGCGGCCGATGCCTGCTCGCCGCCGGACTTGCGGCGGCGCTGTGCGCGGTGCTAGTCAACGAACGGGACCTGCTACGGGTGGCAGCCTTCGCCGTGATGCTTCCCCTGCTGGCCAGCGTGATCGTCGGGCACACCCAGATCAGACTGCGGGCGGACCGGGAGCTGGTGCCACCTCGGATCACGGTCGGCAGCGATTGCCAGGCGCACCTGACGCTGCGCGGCACCGGAGCGCTGAGCGGCCGGCTGCTGCTCGAGGACGTGGTACCCCAGGCACTGGGCGGGCCTCGCCGAGCCGTGGTGGCCCGCCTGCCCCAGCGCGGCGCGCTAGCGCTGATCTACCCGCTACGCCCGGTAGAGCGCAGGGTGCACTCGCTGGGTCCGCTGATCGCGCGGATCACCGATCCACTCGGCCTGGCGGAGCACCGTCGCCCACTCGCCGGGCACAGCCGGCTGGTCGTGATCCCCCTGGTGGTACCGCTGACCGGATTGCCCGCCGGAGGTGAGCTGGGCTCCAGCGAGTCGGGCGGCGAGCGAGTGGGCGTCGGCCCGGGCCAGGACGCCGTGGTGGTTCGCAGTTACCGGCAAGGTGATGACTTGCGCAAGGTGCACTGGCGCACGACAGCGCGGCGAGACGAGCTGATGGTCCGGGTTGAGGAGTGGCCGGAGCGCGGCGGTGCCACCGTGCTTCTGGACCACCGTGACGCGGCACATCGCGGCAGCGGACCCACCTCAAGCCTGGAGTACGCGGTATCGCTCGCCGCCAGCGTGTACGTGCATCTACGGCAGCGCGGTCAGTGGGTGCGATTGGTCACCGGCGACGGCCTGGTGCGGGCCGGCGCCGGTGACGGGACCGACCACACCATCGACACCGCGCTCGACGCCCTCGCCGCGCTACGCGCGACCGACCAGCGCGAGCTCGCCAGCGGCCCGGCGATGGCCGGCAGGCAGGAGGTGGTCGCCGTGCTCGGGGCCGTCGAACCGGTGGCCGTCGAACAGTTGCTGGCGCACCGCCCGCGCGGCATGCGCAGCCACGCCGTGCTGCTGGACGTCACGGCCTGGGCCACCGCAGGGAACGACCACGTCGCCTCCGATCCGGCGCAGGCCGCCCGGCTGCTCCTCGCGGCGGGCTGGTCGGTCGCGATGGCGCGCCCGGAGCAGCCGCCGTCGGCGGTGTGGGACCAGTTGTGCCTCAGTTCCCGCAGCAAGCTGCAGGTACCGCGGTGACCGGGTTTCCCGCCCGTGTGCTGCCACCCGTGGTCACAGGGTTGGCTGTCGCGCTCGCCGCGACAGCGTGGACCGGTGTACTCACCGGGCCACGCTGGTGGGGCTTCGTGGTACTGACCACCGCTGTCGTAGTCGTTGCGGGAGTGTTGCTGCACTGGCTGCGGATGCCACCGATCGTAGTCGCGGCCGGTCAGCTCGCCGCGCTGACCGGGCTGGTCACCGCGGTGTTCACCTCCAGCGGCTGGCTGGTCGTGCTGCCCGGACCAGCCGCGACGGCGCAGCTATGGGCATTACTGGCACGTGCCGCCCAGCAGGTCCGGACCGGCGTACCCCCGGTGCCAGAGAGCACCGAACTGCTCTGCCTGGTGGTGGTCGCCGTCGGACTGGTCGCCATTGCGGTGCACACCCTGGCCGTCTCAGCCGCCGCGCCCGCCTCCTCCGGGCTGGTGCTCTTATGCGTGGTCACCGTGCCTGCCGCGGTGTCGGAGCGGCTGCTGCCCTGGTGGAGTTTCACACTGAGCGCCCTGGGCTTCGCGCTGCTGCTCGCCGTCGACAGTCGGCGCCGGCAGCTGGCGTGGGGTGAATCCGCCGGCTCAGGCGGGCATATCGGTGCCGCGCCCGCTGCAGTCGCGGTGACTGCCGGCGCCATAGTGGTGGCGCTGCTCGTCGGAGCGACAGTGACCGCGGTGGGTACCGGCCGGTCGGCCAGCACCGGTACTGGCCTTGGCCAGCCGGGCAGCGGGATCGGGTTGAACCCCTTCACCTCACTGCGCGGGCAGCTGTCCAGCGGGGACGTCGTGGCGCTGTTCCGGGTCCGGGGGCTGGGGCAACGAGCCTACCTGCGGGCACTGACGCTGAGCCGGTTCACCACCCGGGTGGGCTGGCAGCGGGGCCCGCTGGACGGCGCGGTATCGGCGGGCGACGAAAAAACCGAGCGGTTGCCGCTGCCCCCCGGGGTGTCCACCCCGGTACCCGGGTCCACCCTGCAGGTGCGGATCGAGCCGATCAACTATGTGGATAACCTGCTGCCGTCCTACGGCTACCCGCTGGCGCTCACTGGCATCAGCCCGGACTGGAACTACGATCCCGACGCGCTCACCATCTTCTCCAACCACCGCCAGCGCGCCCAACCGTACACCGAGCTGGGGGTGCTCCCTGCGCCGGATCCCCAACTGCTCCGCGCAGCGGGTCCCGCTGGCGGTGCACCATTTACCACCGTCGATCCGCGGTACCTCGACGCCGCTGGGGTGGACCGGCGGGTGGAGCAGCTGGCTATCCGGGTCACCGCGGGCACCCATACGGCGTTCGACGCCACGGTCGCCCTCACCCGGTGGTTCACCCAGCCCAGCAACGGGTTCAGCTACGACTTGCGGACCGCTCCAGGCAGCAGCGGGGACGCTCTGGTGGATTTCCTCTTCACCGGCCGCCGGGGCTACTGCGAGCAGTTCGCCTCGGCGATGGCGATCATGTTGCGGACGCTGCACGTGCCGGCCCGGGTCGCGGTCGGCTTCACACCCGGCACCGTCACCGATGGCTCCCGGTTGATCACCACCGACGACGCGCACGCCTGGGTGGAGGCCTGGTTCCCGGGCGCTGGATGGCTGCCGTTCGACCCGACTCCCCTGTCCGACGGGCGCACCGTGATACCGGATTATGTGGCTGCCGGCCCCACCTCACCTGGCACGCCGCTGCCGGCCGGGCCGCCAGCGTCCGGCACCGCCACGCCGGTGCCGGACGCGCTCGCCGCGGCACCGCCGCATCCCAGCGTTGGTCACCCCGGTCTCGGCGTCGGCACCAGAATCGGGCTGAGCGTGGCCGGGCTGCTGGGCCTCGGTGTGCTGGCGGGGCTTATTCCGCTGGGGGTACGTGAGGGCCGCCGTCGGCGGCGGCTGCACCTGGTTGGCGCCGGTGGCCCGCAGGCAGTCTCCGCCGCGTGGGAGGAGGTGTTGGCGGAGTCCGCAGACCGCGGGGTGGTGCCCCCCGTTGGCGAGACCGTGCGGGCAACAGCGCAGCGATTGGCCCACGAGCACGCCCTGGATGAGCCAGGGCGAGCCGGGCTGCGCACCTTGGTCGGTGCGGTGGAAAGATCCTGGTACGCCAGCGTCAGCCCTCCCCGCCCATCTGACACCAGCACCAGCAACACCGATCGGGAACTCTGCGCCGCCGTGGATGCCGTGCGCGCCAGCCTGGCTCGGTGCGCACCACCGAGCCGGACAGCCCTGCTGTTACCACGCTCGGTCCTGCGCAGACGGCCCTAAAACGCTGGCCCGCCACTGGGGTTTACTGGGTGGTGATCTGGACGCTAATGGTCCTCAAAGCGGCGGCGGAACCGCTGCTCCATCCGCTGGGCCAGGGTGCTGCGACCTTGCCCGGTGGACGACGGGTCCAGCGATCCCGCGCGCCGGCCCTCGCCAGCAGTGCGGCGAGAGAAGATCGCGACGACGGCGCCGGCAAACATCACCAAAAAACCGAGAACGCTGACGACCGGGATCCCGACCGGGCGGAAGGGGAGCACGACACCAGCGACAAGGAGCAGCAAGCCCAGCACAAAGAGCGCGATTCCCTGAATTCGGCGGCGGTGAGACCGGCTGCGCATCCGGGCGCCCCGGACGTTCGACGCGAACTTGGGGTCCTCTGCATAGAGCGCGCGCTCGATCTGATCGAGCAGACGCTGCTCGTGCTCGGAGAGTGGCATCGCTCCTCCTCCGGCACTCCGGTTGTCGATAGGTGTCCAACCCCGACGGTAGTACCTGCGGCCACCGGGCGCCTACCGTGGGCTCCTAGCGTTGAGGATACGAGCCCGCGGCGGTATGGACTAGCCGATGTGGTTACCCGATTCAGGGGAGAGCTGCTTCTGCCACCCAGGAGCGCGTCGCGCTGGTCACCCAGCGATGCCGCACCGCCAGGTCAGGGATGCAGGTGTTCCCAAGCGAGGGTTTGTCCGCCGAGTTCGGTGATCGCGGCGCCATCGGTGCACGTGCTCCGGGACGGCTCCGCCGCCCGGCACCCGAACCAGGAACGTCTCGGTGGCCAGCGACTCCTCGCGACGCACCAGAAAGTCGTTGGCATGCGTGCCGAAGTCGAACACCTCGCCGTCGGTGGATCGGGCGTGAACAGGCACCGGCGTGCGCCCCTGGGCGCTGCGCTACCGGTGCGGGTCGGTCGGGCCGTTGGCGTGGCGGCGTCCTCGACGAGCTGAGCGTAGAAGTCGACCATTGCCCCGGCGGCTTCCGGCCACGACGGCAGGGTCAGCTCCCCGACCGGCGGGACGTGGGCCCGGGCAGCCAGCAGCTCCTCGACGGCCCGGGTGTCATCCCAGAGCTGGACCGTCCGCTATCAACCCTGATCCAGTCCGGTGCCGTACAGAGCGGTGCCGCCGGTCGGGGCAGGGTTGATGATCCGCCGGCCGAGCTGCAACGCGGCGACCAAGACCCCACTGGAGTACAACCGCCGATACTGCAGGGCGGGCCGCGGGCCCGGGCACATCACGGCACAGACCCGGGTACAGGACGCGGACACCCTGCGCCGTGAGGGCGGCCTCTGCCGCCGCCACGTACGGATTCCAGCTGCCCACCTCGGGCACCTGCACGACCGCCACGCCGCAGCCCACAACCGGGTGACCGGCAGCTGCGCCTACCCGGGGCTCGGCCGGTCGGCCGGGGTGAGCCAGGGAGCGACCTGGCGAAGCAGGGACCGCACCGAGTGCCGGTAGTCGAATCCACAGAGAATCTCCCGGCCATGCTCGCGCATCCGCTGGCGCGTGTCGGCGTCCGCCATCGCCGCGCGCCGCAGGGCCTGCGCCAGATCGGCCGGATCGTGCGGGTCAGCGAGGTACCCTGACCGGCCCTCGACGACAAGCTCCGCCAGGCCACCCGCCCGGGTCGCAATGACCGGCGCCGCCCCAGCAGCGTACGCCTCCAGCGGGATCCGTCCGAACGGCTCGACCCGCGAGGGCACGATCACACCCAGGATCGACCGGTGCGCCAGCAGACCCAGTGCGCCAGCAGACCCAGTGCGCCAGCAGACCCAGTGCGCCAGCAGACCCAGTGCGCCAGCAGACCCAGCACCTGGGGACAGAACCGCGTGAGCAGGCTGACATCCAACTGCTCGCGCGCCACCCGCCCGGCCAACCGCCGCTGATACGGCGATAGATCCACACCCTCGCCGACCGCCGCCAGGACGACATGCGGCGCCCGCACCCCGCGATCGCGGAGCAGGCACAGGGCGTCCAGGAGGTCCTCGAAGCCCTTCTCCGGCACCGCACGACCCATCGCGGGCTGGCGTTCCGAAAGTTGATCGGAGACCCGTTCGACCTCAACCGCCGCCCCCTCATGGGCGCCATCGGCACCCTGACCATCCGGGGCGGCGAATCGCCAGCCGTCGTGTTGCACCACCGTGATTCCAGTCGCGTCGCGGACGGCGGTGGGATAGTGCACCTGCTTCCAGCGGGAATACGCCGAGGAATTGCTGGGACATGACGAATATAACGGCATCGGTCGCTCCATCAAGTATTTCGAGTTGGAACCATTCATCACAATGGACCAGGCCGTGGCTGAGGGTGGCATCCGCGTGTTCTACCTCGGCGTCATCCTCGACGCGCTCACGCTGGCTGGGGACATCCTGACCGTCGCAGTCATCGACCCGCATTTATATGACGAACTGTTCGCCAACGCCGCGCAAAACAACGCCGAGGGCTCGGTACCAACGCGGGCAGTCCCGTTCGAGGAGCAGACGCTGGTGTGGCTGCGTAGGTCCGGGCGGCTCTCGCCCGGCGCCGCGGGGGCACTGCACCTGAGTTGGACTCACCGAAAAATACTGATCGAATAAATCCACCGTCGTTTGTTTCCCGGTGGAACCGGGACGCAGAGCTGGTCGAGGCATTTGCTATGGCAGGTGGGTTTCGCCAGGAAGAAACTGAGCTGCTTCGCTTGTCCGACCCCTCGCCGCTGCCATCGTCTGACGTCGTGGTTGCTGCAGCCAAGAGGCATGGCGCGCGGTACGAAGCCACCTCATTCGGCACCGCACACAGCTTGTCAGCAGGTAGTTCAGGCTGTATGAACCTGCTCGATGAACCTGCTCGGTGGGTGGCGCGTACGCCAACGTTGGCGCTGCCGAGTTGGTTGCCCTCCCGTCCAGTGCCGATCGAAACAGTGATGCTGGAGCGGGTGCCTCAGCCGCCGCGCCCGCATTCACGGCCGTATGCGCCCGCGCGTTGAGCGTCGAGGTCACCGTCCTCATCGGGCAGTGGAAACCTCGGTGTCTCAGGCCTCGACTTACGAGCGGGGAACCACGTGAGCGACGCGACAAACGTCAACCTGGGAGTAGCGGACCCCACGGAGATCATCGCCGTAGCGGAGGTCATCGAGACCGCACGCGGCCTCGGAGTTCAGGGCCTACCCGCGGTGAGGTGAATCGTCTGGTGACCGGTCGGGTTTGGCCCGGCGGTCACGGGTAGGTCGGCGAGCTCGGCGAGGGCCAGAACATCCGAGCCCTTGACGACCTGTACCGGTCGATGGTGGACGCGATCAAGGCCGTCGACACGGAGATCTACCAGTTACGAGAGGCCGCAGTCAACGCGCTGATGACCGGCGGTGCGGAGGCCGACAGTAACAATTCACCCTCACCGTTCTCTGCGCTCTGCCTGACGCCCCGGGGCGTTCAGCAGGGTGGCCGGACAGACCGCTGCGTTGCCGAACCGGGATCGCGCGGCGTCCGCCGCCCGTTCGACGTCCGGCCAGTTCGCCGCATTGCCACCATCGAGAGTGAGCTGTTCGACCCCGGCGCCCCGGACCAATTGCTCCACTCGCACTCCCAGCAACCGGACCGCCGCCCCGCGGGGCAGGTTAGCGTCCAGCAGGTCGGCGGTCACCGCGAACACCCCATGTGCGGAGTCGGTCGGCTCAGCCAGGGTTCGGGAGCGGATAATGGTGGTGAAATCGGAGTAGCGGATCTTCAGCGCAATAGTGCGCCCGCGTAGACCGCGGCAACGGAGCGCAACCGTGGCACGATCGACCAGCCGCAGCAGCTCGCGCCGCAGCACCGCACGGTCAGCCACGTCCTGGGCGAAGGTCTCTTCCGCGCCCACGGATTTCTCCGCCACGTTGGGCACCACCCGCCGCTCGTCCCGACCGTGGGCGAGCTCGTGCAGGTGCTGGGCGCAGGCGACACCCACAGCGCGCCGCAGGGCAGGCAGTGGCGTGCTCGCCACGTCGGCCACGGTGGCGCACCCCAACCGACGCAGCGCCTGCGCGGTGCGCTGCCCTACTCCCCACAACGCCGACAGCGGCAGCGGATGCAGGAATCCGAGCGCACCATCAGCGGGCACCACGAGCAGCCCGTCCGGCTTGGACAGCCCCGAGGCGAGCTTGGCGAGGAACTTGTTCGGGGCCACCCCCACCGAGCAGGTCACCCGGTGTGCGTCGTAAACCTGTCCGCGGATCCACTCCCCGATCCCGCTCGGGCTCATCCCCAGCCTGCGCACGGAACCGCCGACGTCGAGGAACGCCTCGTCCAGGCTCAGTGGTTCCACCAACGGGGTAATCTCACGGAACAGCGCCATCACCCCGCGGGAAACCTCCGCATAGCGAGGGAAATGCGGCGACACGAACTCCGCTTGCGGACACAGCCGGCGGGCCTGCGCAACCGGCATCGCCGAGCGGACCCCGAATGCCCGGGCCTGGTAACTCGCCGAGAGCACGACGCCGCGGTCCCCGGCCGGGTTGCTGCCGCCCGCCACCACCACGGGTCGCCCGGCAAGCTCAGGACGTTCGCGAACCTCGACTGAGGCATAGAAGGCATCCATGTCGACGTGCAGTACGGGGCAGCCGCGATCGGCGGCACAACCGGCCCCTCCGCGCCATGAGAGGTCCGCTCGGGGAAGGTCAGCGCTGCGCCCCATAACACCTCCCCATGACACCTACCGACCAGTCGAACTTGTGTTCGACCTCATCCATGCTAGCCGGTTATCGCCGGGCGCCGCGACAGGGCGTGCAATCGGCTGGCGATGTCGCGTAGGGGTGCCCGCCCGGCCGCGGACAGCTCCAACTCAGCGAGCGCCTCGGCTGCCCCAGGATGGGCCTCCAGCAGGCCGCCGGGCACCAGATCGGCAACCACTCCGTCGCCCTGCACCAGCTCGACGCCCAGCCCGCTGGTCGCTAGCAGGGTGATGAGACCACCGGCATCGAAGCGGCGCAGCATGGGATCAGCTGCGCCGAGCCTGCCGTCCGGATCTTCAAGCACGCGGCGGGCCTCAACCAGCCGGCCGGCCAGCGCGCGGACCAGCACCGCTGCGTACCGGCTGGCCACCAGGACCGATACCGCGCCGCCGGGAGCAGTGGCGTCGGCGAGCGCCCGCACTGCCCCGGCGGGATCCTCGACCACCTCGAGTACGCCGTGCCCGAGCACGAGGTCGGCACTAGCTGGCGGAACAGCGTCGGCCAGCGAGTCGGCATCACCCTGCACCGGGCTCACCAGCTGCTGGACTCCGGCATCGGCGACCCGACGGTGCAGCGTGGCCAGCGCGTTGGGGCTTGGTTCCACCACCGTCACCAGGCAGCCGGACCGGGCCAGTGGCACAGCCCAGACGCCGCTGCCACCGCCCACGTCCAGCACCCGGGGGGCGGTGCCCAGCCGCCGACGTGCTGCGGCAACCTCGGCCTCCAGCGCTCGGTACACGGCCCAGGCTCGCATGGGCAGCACCTTAGAGGCCTACCGCAGGACCTTAGCGGGCGACCGCAGGGAACCCGGGGAATGCCGGGCGGAACATCCAGGGAACCCGGGCACCATAAGCTGCACCGATGCGAACCGTGGCGGTGCTCAGCCTTAAGGGCGGGGTGGGCAAGACCTCCGTCGTGCTCGGGTTGGCCGGGGCTGCCCTGCAGCGGAAGATCCGGACCTTGGTCGTGGATCTCGACCCGCAGGGCAATTGCACCGGCACCCTGGAGCCCAGCGCGACGAAGTCCACGCTGGCCGACGTTCTGGCCGATCCGAAACGCTCGGTGCTCAGGAATGCGATCGCGCCCAGCGCGTGGGGTGAGGGCCTGGATGTGCTGGTCGGCGGGGAGGAGACCGAGACACACAACCGGCCGGATCCCGAGCGCGCCGGGCTCGGGCGGCTGGACCACGCGCTGTCCAAGCTGGACACGATGGCCGACAATCTGCCGTACCGGCTGGTGCTCCTAGACTGCCCACCCTCGCTGGGTCAGCTGACCCGCTCGGCGCTGGTGGCCGCCGACCGGGCGCTGCTGGTCACCGAACCGACCATCTACGCGGTCGCCGGTGTGCAACGCGCCTTCGAAGCCGTGCAGCATGAGCGCGAGCACAACCCCGACCTGCAGCCTCTAGGCGTAGTAGTCAACCGGGTCCGGATGCGCTCCAGCGAGCACAACTACCGGATCAACGAGCTGCGGGAGATCTTCGGGCCACTGGTGCTCCCTACTGTGCTACCGGACCGCTCGGCGGTGCAACAAGCGCAAGGCGCCGGGCTGCCGATCCAGTGCTGGGGCAGTCCCGGAGCCCGGGAAGTCGCGGTGGCCCTCGACGTGCTGCTGGCTCGGATGCTGCGCACAAGTCAGCTGCGACGACATGGCATCTCGACGGACATAGCCCAAACGCAGACAGCCCAGACTTAGCTCGCAGGGACCAGGAAGGGCGGAAGCCGAACCGGTGCCCGGATCAGCCCTGCCCACGCTGCGGCTGGCTGTTCGGCGGCAGGGCCTGCTGCGGCGAGGCAGGCTGGGACGCCGGTTCACCGGCGGTGACCTCACCCGGGAGCGGCGCCCCGCTGATCGAGGCGCGGATCTGCTCAAGCCGGGTACGGCCCGCCATGTCCAGGGTGGATTGCTGCACTTCGAGCATCCGGCCCTGCACGGAGTTCCTGGCCAGCTCGGCGGCCCCGAGGGCATTGGCGTAGCGGCGCTCGATCTTGTCCCGAACCTCATCGAGGGAGGGTGTGTTGCCCGGCGCGGCCAGCTCACTCATGGACTGAAGCGAGGCGGAAACCTGCTCCTGCATCTTCGCCTGCTCCAGCTGGGTAAGCAGCTTGGATCGCTCCGCGAGCTTCTGCTGCAGCACCATCGCGTTGCGCTCGACCGCCTGCTTGGCCTGGGCCGCGGCGTGCAGGGACTGATCGTGCAGCGTTTTGAGATCCTCCACGGACTGCTCCGCGGTCACCAGCTGGGTGGCGAAGGACTCTGCGGCCTGCTCGTACTGCTGTGCCTTGGTCTCATCACCCTTCCGCCGCGCCTCGTCGGCGAGCACGAGGGCCTGCCGGGCCGAGGATTGGTACTTCTCGATCTCGCCGAGCTGTCGGTTGAGCTTCACCTCCAGTTGGCGCTGGTTGCCGATGACGGCGGCAGCCTGCCGGGACAGCGCCTGATGCTGGCGCTGCGCCTCTTCGATGGCCTGCTGGATCTGTATCTTAGGATCAGCGTGCTCGTCGATCTTGGACGAGAACGCCGCCATGAGATACTTCCAGGCCTTCACAAACGGGTTGGCCATCTCTTCTGCTGCCTCTCCTCGTGACTAATCGAGCCCGGCTTCGCCGCACCCGACCAGCGCCCCCACCCGACCAGCCCCCAACCCGACCATGGAGCCGCGTACTGACTCCATGGTGTCAGGTGCGGAGCAACGCTTCCACCGACCCCAGGGAGAATTAGGGTTTACCCCTGCCTCGGCTCCACCTCGCCAACTCAGGCTGCAACCAGCTCGGCCGCAAGGGTGTCTGGAACCTCGGGCAGGTACACCGGACCAAGATCGTCGGCCACCCTCCGTAACAACTCGTCCAGCGGCAGGTCAAGTGCGTCACAGATCGATGCGAGGAGTTCGCTGGACGGCTCCTTGCGGCCCCGCTCCACCTCCGAAAGATAGCCCAGGCTCACCCGGGCCACCCGAGACACCTCGCGCAGCGTGCGGCGCTGCGAGGTCCGCGTCCGGCGCAGCCGATCGCCGATGGCCTCCCGCAGCAGCGTCATCGCGTTCCTCCCGGGTGTGGGCCGGCCTACGCCAACCGGCTTGCCTGCCCCCTACCGTACTCACCAGCCGGCTGGCCGGGCGTCCGCCGTGGGCGAACGACACGGCCGTACAACGCCGCCCTTGCGGGACCAGGTACGTCGGCGACGTCAATGCCGCCTCCGCGGGACCAAGTACATCGGCGGTCACGGTAGCGCAACGGCGCCGCGACCAGAGGCGCGCAACCTCAGCGCGCGCACCACATAGTCGATACCGGTGATAACCGTGAGCACCACCGCGATGCCCATTGCCGTCCAGCGTACCGGATGAGCCGCCAGCAGCAGCGGTAGCACGTAGAGCTCGATCGCGACCACCTGCGCGAAAGCCTTCACCTTGCCGCCACGGCTGGCCGGGATCACCCCGTACCGCAAGACCCAGAAGCGCAGCGCAGTGACACCCAGCTCCCGCACGGCGATCAAAAGGGTGATCCACCACGCCAGCTCACCCAGCATGCTCAGGCCCATCAGCGCTGCTCCGATAAGTGCCTTGTCCGCAATCGGATCGGCAATCGTGCCGAACTTGGTGATCAGACCGCGACGCCGAGCCAGGTCGCCGTCGAGCCGGTCAGTGAGCGAGGCGACGCCGAATACCACCGCTGCGGTGACCCGCCACGCCGGATCGTTACCACCCCTGGTGAATAAGGCGAGCACGAACACCGGCACCAGCACCATCCGCGACATGGTTAATAGATTGGCCAGATTCCACAGTGGGACTTTGGTTGCCGGCGGTGGGCTCACGACACGCCGCCGACCGGGGCAATCAGCTCCATCGGCTCGACGATCAGGTCGACACCCTCGGCGGCGATCACCCGGCAGCGCACCAAGTCGCCAAGCGCGTACGAGTCCACCCCCGAGCCGGTGAGCACGCACTCGCCGTCCTCGGGAGCCTGGTGCTCAGCGCGGCCGGCAACCCCGGCTACTCCATCGGACCCAGTGCCGACATCCGCCTTGGCAACGGCTTCCACCAGCACGTCCACGGTCTGGCCAACCCGTTCCTCGGCGCGCTGCGCGGTGAGCTGCTCGACCAGCCAGCTGATCCTCGCGACGCGCTCAGCGACGGTGTCCTCGTCGTGCTGCCCGGGCAGGCCGGCGGCCTCGGTGCCGTCCTCATCGGAGTAGCCGAACACGCCCACCGCGTCCAGCCGTGCCTCGCTCAGAAAACGCTCCAGCTCAGCGACGTCGGCGTCGGTCTCCCCCGGGAACCCAACGATCACGTTGCTGCGCACTCCCGCGGTGGGCGCGTGGCGCCGGATCTCCTCCAGCAGGGCCAAGAAGGATTCACGCGAGCCGAACCGACGCATGCGGCGTAGCACCGGCTCGCTGGCATGCTGGAAGGACAGGTCGAAGTAGCTGGCCACGCCGGGAGTGCCGACGATCGTCGGCACCAACGCGGGGCGGATCTCGGCCGGCTGCAGGTAGGACACCCGGGTACGCACGATCCCGGGGATGGCGGCCAGCCGGCGCAACAGCTCCGCCAGGGCGCCCGGATAGCCCAAATCCTTGCCATAGGACGTGGAGTTCTCGCTGACCAGTACCAGTTCCCGCGCTCCCGACCCGGCCAACCACGCCGCCTCGGCCAGCACCTCGTCGACCGGGCGGGAAACGAACGCGCCGCGGAAGGCAGGAATGGCGCAGAACGCGCAGCGTCGATCGCAGCCTGACGCGATCTTCAGCGGGGCGACTGGGGAGTCATCCAGCCGGCGGCGCGGCGGGCGGGCGGGCGCAAACGGAGGTCCCCAGCCGTGCCCGGGCAGCGCGGGACCGCCGGCAAGTGCCGCAGGCCGGGACACCGGGGAAATCGGTAACAGGGTGCGGCGATCCACCGGCTGATGCGTGGGCACCGGCTGGCCGGCGAGTACATCGCGCAGCCGATCACCCAGCTCCGGATAGGCGTCGAAACCCAGGACCGCGTCGGCTTCCGGCAGGCTCTGCGCCAGCTCGGCGCCGTAGCGCTCGGCCAGGCAACCGACTGCGACGACCTTGGCGCCGGTGTCCGCGGCGGCCAGCAGGGTATCGATGGAGTCCTTCTTGGCAGCGGCGATGAAACCACAGGTGTTGACCACCACCACGTCGGGCATGCCACCGTCGGGGTCAACCAGCTGCCAACCATCCTCGGTCAGCCGGCCGGCCAGTTCCTCGGAATCGACCTCATTTCGGGCGCAGCCCAGCGTGACCAGGGCGGCGCGGCGAGATGGCGGCGAGGCGGGCACCTGCTTAGCGTAACCGGCCGCCCGCCGTAATCAGGCATACCAGCTTCCATCACTGCGTGCGCTCGGATGAGAGGGCGTCGCAAAATCTTGTCATTGAGTGCCACGTCGCTGGTCGAAAACTGGAGGCGGTAAACGCGGGATCCGCGCCGATCGGTGACGAACTCGACGCCTTGGGCATGCAGGGCGAACTTTCTGACCAGGTAACCCAGCGGTGTGTAGATGGTTTTGAGCATGCCACAGCCGAAGGGATGCTCCCCCACCTGTTCGAGCCAGTCGCCGACCACCTGCGCGCAACACTGCCCGCATGAACATCCGCGAGGCGGCGAGTTTGCGACAACACCGTCACGTCCTAGGGTAATGTCGCATTTTCGCTAGCTCAGGACGCGGCCACTGGTGATGATGAGAACGTGCATGAGGACATGGAGCGCTGCGTGCGAGCGGTGCAGTCCAAGGATGCGCGGTTCGACGGCTGGTTTTTTACTGCGGTGCTCACCACTCGTATCTATTGCCGGCCGAGCTGTCCGGTAGTGCCGCCCAAGGTCGAAAACATGCGCTTCTACCCTAGTTCGGCTGCGGCACAGCAGGCCGGGTTCCGCGCGTGCAAGCGGTGCCGGCCAGACGCCAGTCCGGGATCGCCACAATGGAACGAGCGCGCCGACCTGGTGGCCAGGGCGATGCGGTTGATCGCCGATGGCGTGGTCGATCGTGATGGTGTTCCGGGCTTGGCCGCGCGGTTGGGATACAGCGTCCGGCAGATCCAGCGGCAGCTGCTGGCTGAGTTAGGGGCTGGCCCGCTGGCGTTGGCCCGGGCGCAGCGCGCCCAGACCGCGCGGGTGCTGATCGAGACTACCTCCGTGCCGATGGGCGATGTCGCCTTCGCCGCAGGTTTCACGAGTGTGCGGGCGTTCAACGACACCGTGCGCGAGGTCTTCGACCTCACCCCGACCGAACTGCGAGCGCGCGCCGCGCGCAGGCACCCGCCGGCCACATCCGGATCGCTGTCGCTGCGGCTGCCCTTCCGCCTGCCGCTGTGCCCGGACAACCTGTTCGGGCATCTCGCGGCGACAGCGGTGCCTGGGGTGGAGGAGTGGCGTGACGGGGCCTATCGCCGCACCCTGCGCCTGCCGCACGGCCACGGTGTCGCCACCTTGCGCCCGTTGCCTGAGCACATCGACTGCCGGCTGGCCTTGACCGACCTGCGGGACCTGTCCACCGCGATCACCCGGTGCCGGTGGCTGCTCGACCTCGACGCGGACCCGGTGGCCGTCGACGACCTGCTGCGCAGCGACCCGGTGCTCGCCCCGCTGGTGGACAAGAATCCCGGCCGCCGAGTGCCCCGCACCGTCGACGCGTCGGAGTTCGCGGTGCGCGCGGTGCTCGGGCAACAGGTGTCCACCACGGCGGCCCGCACCCACGCCGCCCGGCTGGTGACCGCCTACGGCAATCCTGTGCCCGACCCGGGCGGCGGCCTGACCCACCTGTTCCCTGACGCGAGCGTGCTGGCGTCGCTGGATCCGACGGCGCTCGCCCTGCCGCGGGCGCGTCGCACCACGCTCACTACCCTGGTCGGTGCACTGGCCGGCGGCGAGATCGACCTCGGCCCCGCCAGCGACTGGCAGCAGGCCCGCGTTGAACTGGCGCGCCTGCCCGGCTTCGGCCCCTGGACGATCGAAACGATCGCGATGCGCGCGCTGGGCGATCCGGATGCCTTCGCGGCAACGGATCTGGGAATCCGGCGTGCCGCCCGTGACATGGGCCTGCCCTCCACCGCCGCGGGTCTGACCAGCCACGCCGTTGCGTGGCGGCCATGGCGCGCCTACGCCGTGCAGTATCTGTGGGCGACCAGTGATCACGCCATCAACCGGCTACCGGCCTGAGAAAAAGGACCACCCGTGAACGAGCGAGTACATACCATGGTGGACAGCCCCGTCGGCACACTCACCCTGGTAGCCGCCGACGGCATGCTCAGTGGTCTCTACATGGATCCGCAGCGGCACCGGCCGCCGCGGGAGACGTTCGGCGCGCCGGACCCCACCCCGTTCACCGAAGTCATCAGGCAGCTGAACGAGTATTTCGCCGCCCAACGCACCGACTTCGACCTGCCGATGACGTTCGGCGGGACTCCCTTCCAGCGCACCGTGTGGACGGCTCTGCGGGAGATTCCCTACGGCGAAACGCTGTCCTACGGCCAGCTCGCCCAGCGGATCGGACGTCCCGGCGCCGTCCGGGCAGTCGGCCTGGCCAACGGCCGCAATCCGATCGGCATCATCGTGCCCTGCCACCGGGTCGTGGGCGCCACCGGGGACCTCACCGGCTATGGTGGCGGCCTGGAACGCAAGCAACATCTGCTCGACTTCGAACGACACGCAACCGTTCGTCCGCCGAGCCCACCGGAGAAACGCTACGATGGCTGATCAGTGAGAAGCGGTTCCCTAATTCTGGGGACCTTATGAGGTCCACTGTCCGGAATGCGGGAGGCGCGCCACGGCTTTCACGACCCCGATTTGCCCCACGTGCACGACCGGAATACAGACCTCCAGCATGTTGGTCAGCGACGGCGCCACAGTTTCTTCTCCCGCGTTCTCGGACAACGGTGTGCCAAATATTCGGCGGCGCGAGCCCGACGTTGTAGGCGTAGCGCTGCGCACCGCAACGCGACCGGAACCGCTCTTGCTGGGCAGATGTAGGTCCAACCGGACAGGAAACTCCTCGGCCGGACTGAAGCCCGCCGACCGATGCCCGTCACGACGCGCACCGTTGTCACGGCGTATCCGGCTTTCGGCCACGACGGCAAGCAATGCGACAATGAGGCGAGGTAGCTGTAGCTCTTGGCGGAACGACATGTGCCGCGGGTAGCGGCCCGTGCAGGCCGTCGAGGTACGTGTGGCCTGCGCCGAACTCATCCTCGTAGCAGCCGTACGGGGCGCCGCCCGGGGTGAAGCCCACGACGAACATGCGCCAGCCGCCGACGTCCATCCACTCGGGTGTAGGGTCACCCAACGCTGGTTTCCGGTTCGCCTGCTCCCGCTGCCGTATGTGACGCCGACGCTGCTCGCGACCTCGCATACGCCTCCTGCTCATTGCGTCTCCCCAAGTCCGCGGGTGTCACGAGCCGCTGAGCACGGCGACCGTCTTGGCAGCGACGTCGGCGGCGTGCGCGGCCCGGTCGGCCAGATCGCCGCCGAGTTCACCAAGCTCGACGTTGAGCCGGACCAGCTCGGCGGCTGCCACGGCCGCAGCCCCGACACACGGCATTTGATGTTGAAGAAGCGCTCGGCGCCCATATCGGCCCCGAAACCGGTTTCGGTAACCAGGTAATCACCGCAGTGGATGCCGACGAGATCGGCAACCTGGCTGTAGCCACCACCCGCCGCCCCGCCCCTGATGTGGCGCCGCGGGCAAATCTCGAGGTCGCTGGGAAAGGCTCTCAGTACCGGTAGTGCGGTGGTTTGTAGGGGCCCTCGACGTCCACGTCGATGTATTCGGCTTGCTCTTTGGTCAGCTTGGTGAGCTGACCGCCGAGGGCCTCGACGTGGATCCGGGCGACTTTCTCATCGAGCACCTTGGGCAGGGTGTAGACCTCTCGGTCGTATTCCTGGTACTTGGTGAACAGCTCGACCTGGGCCATCACCTGGTTGGAAAACGAATTTGACATCACAAAACTCGGGTGCCCAGTGGCGTTTCCTAGGTTCAGCAGCCGCCCCTCGGACAACACGATGATCGAATGCCCGTCCGGGAATGTCCATTCGTCGACCTGCGGTTTGATCATCAACCGGCGGGCCCCCGACCGGCGCTCCAACCCGGCCATATCGATCTCGTTGTCGAAGTGTCCGATATTACCCAGAATCGCCTGGTGCTTCATCCGCGCCATATGCTCGACCGTCACGATGTTCTTGTTTCCGGTGGCGGTGATGATGACGTCCGCGCGGTCGACCAGGGTGTCCAGGGTGTCCACAGTAAAACCATTCATCATCGCCTGCAGCGCACAGATGGGGTCCACCTCGGCCACCACCACCCGAGCACCTTGGGCATGCAGCGCTTCCGCACACCCCTTGCCGACATCCCCATACCCGCACACCAGCGCCAGCTTCCCGGCCAGCAACACATCCACCGCCCGGTTGATGCCGTCCACCAGCGAATGCCGGCACCCATATTTGTTGTCAAATTTGGACTTTGTCACGGAATCATTGACGTTGATCGCCGGAAACAACAGCTCACCCGCCGCGGCCAACTGATACAGCCGGTGCACCCCGGTAGTGGTCTCCTCAGTCACCCCACGGATGCCTTCGCCAATCGCCGTCCACTTCCCTGGCGTAGCGATCAACGAGGTTCGCAGCACCTCCAGGAATGCCTTCCACTCATCCGGATCGTCCTCGTCCGTAGTCGGCACTACCCCGGCCTTTTCGAAGGCCACCCCTTTGTGCACCAGCAGGGTGGCGTCTCCCCCGTCGTCCAGGATCATGTTCGGCCCGGCGCCGTCGGGCCACGTTAACATCCGCTCGGTGCACCACCAGTACTCCTCCAGCGTCTCGCCCTTCCAGGCGAAACACGGCACTCCCCGAGGCTGTTCCGCACTGCCATGCGGACCCACCACCACCGCAGCCGCGGCATGATCCTGGGTGGAAAAGATATTGCACGACGCCCATCGGAGCTGCGCGCCGAGGCTGACCAGGGTCTCGATCAGCACCGCCGTCTGCACCGTCATATGCAGCGACCCCGAAATGCGCGCACCCCGCAGCGGGAAGACATCCGCATACTCCCGCCGCAGCGCCATCAAACCCGGCATCTCATGCTGCGCCAATCGGATCTCATTACGGCCGAAATCAGCCAAACTCAGATCGGCAACAGCGAAATCAATACCAGCGAGGTTTTGTAGCCTTTTCTCAGCGGCCGGCGCCACAGTCATCGAAACGCACTCCCTAGTAAAGTTGGGCACTCTAGTGAAGTTGGGCACTCTAGTGAAGTGGGGCACTGTCGGTGAAGTTGGTGCTCACGCGCGCACGTGGTCGATCACCTCGGCCGCGCTGTCGGGTCCGTAGGCTTCGCTAAACCGCTCCATGAACGTCTCAGGGTCGAACTCGTGCTCCTGGGTTCCGACCGATTCGATCACCAAGGTGGCCAGCATGCAGCCAAGCTGGGCGGCCCGCTCGTCACCCACGCCCCACTGGGTCCCGGCCAGGAAGCCGGCCCGGAACGCGTCACCCACCCCCGTAGGATCCGCCTTGAGGCGCTCCTGTGGCGGTGTCACCGAGATCACCGGTTCGCCCGGCCGTTGCACAGTCACGCCCTTGGCGCCCCGGGTCATCACCGAGACGTCCACCCGCGCCAGGATGTCCTCGTCGCCCCAGCCGGTCTTGCGTTCGAGCAGGCCTCGCTCGTAGGTGTTGGTAAACAGGTAGGTTGCACCTTCGACCAACTGCTTGATCGTCTCGCCGTCGAGCGTAGAGAGCTGCTGGGACGGGTCCGCGGCGAACGGGTAACCAAGATCCCGGCACTCCTGGGTGTGCCGCAGCATGGCCGCCGGGTCGCTCGGGCCCACCACCACGAGGTCCGTTCCGCCCAAGCGGTCCACGATCGGCGTCAGCTCGATGTCCCGGGATTCGGTCATCGCGCCAGCGTAGAACGACGCGATCTGGTTCTGGTCGGAATCGGTGGTGCACAGGAACCGGGCAGTGTGCTTGGTCTGGGAGATGTGCACCGCGCTGATGTCCACCCCGTGCGCCGACAGCCAGCGCCCGTACTCGGCGAAGTCGGCACCGACCGCGCCCACCAGCACCGGCGCCAGCCCGAGGCAGCCCAGGTTAAACGCGATGTTGGCGGCCGCGCCGCCGCGACGAATCGCCAGGTCTTCCACCAGGAAGGACAGGGAGAGGTTCGCCAGCTGATCGGACACGATTTGCTCGGCAAACCGGCCCGGAAAGACCATCAGGTAATCGGTGGCGATCGACCCCGTGACGATGATGCCCACCACGCCTCCCTTCAAGACCCTTAAACCCTTGCCGGCTGCGCGCTGGTGGGCAGCCCGGCGGACTCGCGCAGTTCTACCGCCTTGTCGGTCCGCTCCCAGGTGAAGTCGGGATCGTCGCGTCCGAAGTGGCCGTAGACGGCGGTCTTAGCATAGATCGGTCGGTGCAGCCCCAGATAGCGACGGAAGGCCGCCGGGCGCAGGTCGAAGTACTCACCCACCAACTTCTCGATGGTCGTGCGGGGTACCTGCTCGGTGTTGAAGGTCTCTACCAGCAGCGACAGCGGCCGGGCCACCCCGATCGCGTAGGCCACCTGCACCTCGACCCGATCCGCCAGGCCAGCGGCCACGAGGTTCTTGGCCACGTAACGAGCCGCGTATGCCGCAGAGCGGTCCACCTTGGACGGATCCTTACCGGAAAACGCACCGCCACCGTGCCGGGCGAACCCGCCGTAGGTATCTACGATGATCTTCCGGCCGGTCAGCCCGGCATCACCGACCGGTCCGCCGATCACGAACCGCCCGGTCGGGTTGACGAACAGATTGCGCGCTAGCTCGCCTTCGTCGTAAAAGTCGGCGGGCAGCACCGCGAGCACCACCTGCTCCCACAGGTCGGACCGGATCTGCTCAGAGGTGACCGCTTCGGCGTGCTGGGTGGAGATCAGTACCTTTTCTACTCCGATCGGGACGCCATCCCGGTAGCGGACGGTGACCTGAGTCTTGCCGTCGGGCCTTAGGTAGGGCAGCGTGCCGTCCTTGCGCACCTGCGCCAGTCGCTTGGACAGCCGGTGGGCCAGCGCGATCGGCATCGGCATCAGCTCGGGGGTCTCGTTCGTGGCGTACCCGAACATCATTCCCTGGTCACCCGCACCGGCACTGTCCAGTTCGTCCTCGGAGAGATTCCCACGCCGCTCAGCCGCCATATCAACACCCTGAGCGATGTCCGGCGACTGCTTGTCCAATGCGATCATCACCGCGCAGCTGTGCCCGTCGAAGCCGAAGCTCCCGTTGTCGTAGCCGATCTGGCAGATCGTGTCGCGCACGATCTGGGTGTAGTCCAGCACCTCCGGTGTGGTGATCTCTCCCGCCAGCACGACCATCCCGGTGGTGATCAGGGTCTCACACGCCACTCGCGAGTTCAGGTCCATCGTCAGCGCCGCATCCAGCACCGCGTCGGAGATCTGGTCGGCCATCTTGTCGGGATGGCCTTCGGTCACCGACTCGGAGGTGAACAGGTACTCAATGCTCTCCAGCTGGGTCACGGGGTCATTCTCCTTGCTCGACGGTTGGTTCCGGCGAGGTCACTGTGTGCTCCTTATGTTCGGCCAGCTGGTTGGATCCCAACTGAATCGGCCAACACTCAGTGGGCCCACATCGAACGGGTAGGGTGCGGCGGACCGCCACGGTTCCTTCTACCATCGCTGCCAGCTTCGATTTGGCGACATGAGCGGGAAGGTGACGCAGCCCACAGTCCGTGTTGATGATCAACTTATCGGCGGGAAAGGTGTGTCAGCGCCCGGTCCCACCCCGACCGTTGGATCACCTCCAGGTCCTCGTAGCCCTTGCGGGCAAACTCCCGAATGAGCTGGTCCACGTTCGCGTCAAGTACCGCGGGAAACAGAAAGTCGTAATGACGTTCCCAGGATGGCCGTGCATAGCGGTTGCCATAGCAGACGCGGAGTCCCCACATGACGTCCACGCCCTGGGTCACAATATTAGATGGCGTGCAGCCGGGGCAGATTGGGATCGCGGCACCGGAGGATGGTGAGGTGGCGGTTGCCGACCTGACTGCACTCCTCACGGATGATTGCGCCTTGCGTCTCTACAGGCGGCTGCGCCGCCAGCTCCTCGTGGAACCAGCCCCTATCCCGGCGAGCTCCAGTGCGAGGCACAGGAGCCCGGCCGCCAGGAAGGCAACCGCGTCTAGCCGGCCGAACACGACTCCGGCCAGGTCGAACACCAGGGCGATGGCGAACAGGACGGCAGCGATGATGGCAAGCATGATGACCTCCTTACTCAGCCCGGCGGCGTCTGTACAGGACAGAGCACTACCCATTCCGGCCGATGTTCGCACGAGACGGCACCGCCCGCATGGCAAAATCGCCCCAACCCCGATGCGAGTGTCAGGCGGCGGTTGAACTCGAGCACCTCGTCGAGCTGGCGCAGCACGTCGAGCAAAGTGCCGTTGAGCCGCTTCTCGTCTTTGATCGGTGCGTCCAGTCCGCCGCCACAGCACCCCGAGGACCCGGCCGATAAGTTCTGGCCTGTGCCTGCACCGGTGACTGTGCGGCGGGCGCGGGTGGGGGACGTCCGCCGGATCAAGGATCTGGTGGATTGCTATGCCGGCGCGGTGCTGCTGACCAAACAGCTCGTGACTCTCTACGAGGACGTCCAGGAGTTCTGGGTGGCCGAACGAGACGGCGCGGTGCTGGGCTGCGGCGCGCTGCATGTGCTCTGGGAAGACCTGGCCGAGATCCGTACCCTGGCTGTGCACCCGGACGCCCTAGGTCAGGGGGTAGGACACGCTCTGGTCGCACAACTGGTGGAGCAGGGACGGGTACTGGGGTTGCGCCGCCTGTTCGTGCTGACCTTCGAGGAGCGCTTTTTCTCCCGGCACGGGTTCCAGCCCATCCAAGGCACTCCAGTGACCGCGGAGGTCTACGACGAGATACGCCGCTCGCATGACGAGGGCGTCGCGGAGTTTCTCGACCTGCCCTACGTCAAACCCAACACCCTCGGCAACACCCGCATGCTCCTTGAGTTGCCTACTTAGCTAGGCATAGCGTTGCACTGTGCGGCCGGCTCAATCGTCCTCGTCTCCGCCCGTGCCACCGCCACGAATCGAGTACAGCAGCCCGTCAAGCTCCTCGGGTTTGGCCAGGACCTCGCGGGCCTTGGATCCCTCCGAGGGGCCCACCACACCCCGGCTCTCTAACAGGTCCATCAGTCGGCCCGCCTTGGCGAAGCCGACACGCAGCTTGCGCTGCAACATTGACGTCGAGCCGAACTGCGATGTCACTACGAGCTCGGTAGCCTGCAACAGTACATCGAGATCGTCGCCGATGTCAGGGTCGACCTCTTTGTGCTCGCCCGGCTTGGCCGCGGTGACTCCCTCGGTGTACTCGGGGGTGGCCTGCTCCTTGGTGCAGGCGACGACCTTGGCGATCTCGGCGTCGCCGACGTAGGCACCCTGGATCCGCACCGGCTTGGGTGCGCCCATCGGCAAATAGAGCCCATCGCCCATGCCGATCAGTTTCTCCGCGCCGGGTTGGTCCAGGATCACCCGGCTGTCCGTGAGCGAGGAAGTGGCGAAGGCCAGGCGGGAGGGCACGTTGGTCTTGATCAGTCCGGTGACCACGTCGACGCTGGGGCGCTGAGTGGCCAGCACGAGATGGATTCCGGCCGCCCGGGCCTTCTGCGTGATGCGGACGACGGCGTCCTCGACGTCACGTGGGGCGGTCATCATCAGGTCAGCCAGCTCGTCGACGATCGCCATGATATACGGGTAGGGGCGGTATTTCCGCTGCGATCCCGGCGGCGCCACGATCTCGCCACTGCGTACCTTGCGGTTGAAGTCGTCGATATGCCGCACCCGGGCGGCCTGCATGTCTTGGTAGCGCTGCTCCATCTCCTCCACCAGCCAGGCCAGCGCCGCAGCCGCCTTCTTCGGCTGAGTGATGATCGGCGTGATCAGATGCGGGATGCCCTCGTAGGGGGTGAGCTCCACCATCTTCGGGTCGATCAGGATCATCCTGACCTCCTCGGGGGTAGCCCGGGTGAGCAGCGAAACGAGCATCGAGTTCACGAAGCTCGACTTGCCCGAGCCAGTGGAACCGGCCACCAACAGGTGCGGCATCTTGGTCAGGTTCGCGGTGACGAAGTGGCCCTCGATGTCCTTACCCAGCCCGATCACCATGGGATGCTGGTCGCGGCTGGACGTCGGCGAACGCAACACGTCACCCAACCGCACCATCTCCCGATCGCTGTTGGGGACCTCGATCCCCACCGCGGACTTGCCCGGAATCGGGGCTAGCAAGCGCACATTGTCTGTGGCCACCGCGTAGGCGATATTGCGAGTCAGCTGGGTGATCTTTTCCACCTTGACCCCGAGTCCCACCTCCACCTCGTAGCGGGTGACAGTCGGTCCTCGGGAGAACCCGGTGACTTGGGCATCCACCGAGAACTGGTCGAGCACTCCGGTGATTGCCTCGATCATCGCGTCGTTGGCCTTGCTGCGCGTCTTCGGTGGGTCACCCTTGAGCAGCAGATCGGGCGGAGGCAGTTGGTAGTCACCCTCCACCACCCGGTGCGGGGACGTCCCTGGACCGGGCTTGCTACCGCCCAGCCCCTGAACCGGCCCATCAACCGGCTCAGTGGCCTTGGGCTGCGCCGGCAGCCGGTTCGGAGACGCCGCAGTAGCGCCCTGCGTGTCCTCCTCAGTGATCTCTGTGGTCTGGGTGGCCTGCCTACGCCGCGCGGGCCGGCGCAGCCGAGCGGTGGCCGGATCGGCACCGGTTACCGTGGCATCGGTGCCGGCGGTATCGGGATCCTGATCGGGCGGCGCTGTCCACAGCTGGCGGATCCGTCCGGGCACCGCTCGAACCGGGGTCCCCGTCAGCACCAGCAGCCCGTAACCGGTCAGCAGCGTCAGCAGGGGCACTGCCACCCAGCCGGTGAATCCGTCTACCAACGGATTTGCGACCAGGAAACCGACCACGCCAGCAGCGCGGGACCTTCCCATCCCGTCCGCAGGCGCGCCAAGGGCGAGATGCCACAGACCGAGCGTCCCCAACGTCAGCAGCAAGGTGCCAACAGTGCGGCGGGGCCGCGCCGCCACGTCGGGCTCGGTGCGCATCAGGATCACTCCAACCCCGGCGAGCACTACCGGTAATCCCACTGACGCGGCGCCGAACAGGGCACGCAGCGTGCGTTGGAGGCCAGCACCGACCGGTCCCCCGGCGGTCCACCACACCGCAGCAGCGGCGACCACAGCGAGGGCGACCAAACCGAGCGCGAGGCCGTCCCGGCGGTGCGCAGGCTCAAGCTCACGGGTCCGTCCCAGCGCCCTGGCTGCTCTCCCGACGCCGCGGGCCAGCAGCGACCACGCGCCGACCAAACCCCGGCCGAGAATGCGGCCCGATACTCTTCTGGGCACCCGTCGGGGCACTGGCCGCCGGGGGGTCGACCGCGGACGCGGCTTGGTTCCTGAGCTCCGGGACCGCATGGTGGTGGTCTTTGTGGAGCTCCGCCCTGGCATGTCCCACACGCTAGCCCATTCGCCCCTTTCTTCCCGGCAATAAAGATCAGCACATGAGCCTCACTGGCACAAGCGTCACGGTGAGGCAGTCACCGCTGCCTGTCGTGTTGCCTCTCCATAGTCGCGCGCAAGCGGACCGCAGCATCCGCGACACGCCAACGCTCTCCGCTGAACCCCGCCGAATCCCGGGAGATCCCCCGCCGACCCACTGCCGGGAACCTCAACCGACTGGCAGCACCGTAGGCACGATCATCGGCCGACGCCGATAGGTATCGGAGACCCACCGGCCCACCACGCGCCGCACCGCCTGGGCGATCCGGTGCGGGTCGGTGATCCCCTCCGCTTCGGTGCGGGCCAATTCCATCTCCACCAGCGGCACAACGCCGTCGAGAGCCTTGGGATCGTCGGAGAACCCCCGACCCGAGATCGTCGGTGGCGCCACCGCACGACCGGTCGCCGACACGATGACCACTGTGATCGCGATGAACCCACCTTCGCCGAGGATGAGCCGGTCGGACAGGGTAGAATCCCCCACGTCACCAACCGACAGCCCGTCCACATAGACCTGCCCTACCTCGACCCGGCCGGTGATCTCCGCCCGGCCGTCCACCAGATCCACGACCACCCCGTCCTCGGCAATCACCACCCGCTCCTCGGGTACCCCGGTGCGGACCGCGAGGGCGGCGTTGGCTCGCAGGTGCCGCCACTCGCCGTGCACCGGCATGACGTTGGACGGGCGGATCGCGTTATAGAGGAACAGCAGTTCTCCGGCCGGCGCATGCCCGGACACATGGACCTTTGCCGTGCCCTGGTGCACCACTGTGGCGCCCAGCCGGGTCAGCGCGTTGACCACCCGGAACACCGAAGTCTCATTGCCTGGGATGAGCGAGCTGGCCAGCACCACGGTATCCCCCGAGCGAATCCGGATCTGCCGGTGCTCGCCGCGAGCCATCCGGGACAGCACCGACAGTGGTTCACCCTGCGAACCGGTGGAGACGAACAGCACCCGGTGCGCAGGCATCGCCAGCGCCTCCTCGAGATCCACCAGCAGACCCGGCGGAACCCGGAGCAGTCCAAGATCGGCGGCGACGCCCATGTTGCGTACCATCGACCTGCCCACCAACGCCACTTTGCGTCCATGCGCCGCGGAGACATCCAGAACCTGCTGTACTCGATGCACATGGCTGGCGAAGCAGGTCACGATGACCCGCTGGGTGGCCTTACCGATCACCGAGTCCAGTACCGGGCCGATGTCCCGTTCCGAGGTGACGAACCCGGGCACCTCGGCGTTCGTGGAGTCGATCAGGAGCAGGTCCACCCCCTCATCGCCGAGCCTGGAAAACCCGGCGAGATCGGTCAGCCGCCCATCGAGTGGTAGCTGGTCCAGCTTGACGTCGCCGGTGTGGAGCACCAGGCCGGCCGGGGTGCGGATAGCCACCGCCAGCGCGTCAGGGATGGAGTGATTCACCGCGAAGAACTCGCAGTCGAACGGTCCACAGCGATGCCGGGTGCCCTCCGCGATCTGCACGAGCTGCGGTTTTTGGCGGTGCTCGCGGCACTTCTCAGCGACCAGGGCGAGGGTGAACTCAGAACCCACCACCGGCAGGTCGGGACGTAACTTGAGCAGGAACGGCACGGCCCCGATGTGGTCCTCGTGCCCGTGGGTGAGCACCAGCGCCTCGATGTCATCCAGCCGGCGCTCGATCGCCCGAAAGTCAGGCAGGATGAGATCGACCCCGGGCGCGTCATCCTCGGGGAACAGCACTCCGCAGTCCACCACGAGCAATGCTTTGGCGTGCTCGAAGACGGTCATGTTGCGGCCAATCTCCCCAATGCCGCCGAGGGCGACCGCGCGCAGGCCGCCATCGGGTAACGGCGGTGGCGCGGTGGTGGGCAGACCCGGCACGGGCAGCGGGGTGCCGGTAGGGACAGCGCTCACGCGTGGCCCCCGGCCTCGGCCAGCGCCGAGGCGATTGCGGTAACCTGTTCGGGCTCGGCGGCAACCAGCGGCAACCGGGGTTCACCAACGTCGAGCCCGGTCAGCCGCAGTGCTGCCTTGCCGAAGGCCACTCCGCCAGTCGTGGAGAAGGTTCGGATCAAGCTGAAGGTGGAGGCGTGTACCTCCCGTGCCGTGCTCATTCTGCCGGCATCGAAGGCGGTGATCATGGCCCGCAGCCGGTCGGGCACGACGTTGCCGATGACGCTGACGAACCCCACCGCACCCACCGACAGCCACGGCAAGTTGAGGGCGTCATCCCCGCAGTAGTAGGCCAAGTCGGTGCTGGCGATGATCTCCGCGCCGACGCCGAGGTCTCCCTTGGCGTCCTTGACCGCGACGATCCGTGGGTGTTCGGCTAACCGGTAGAGGCTCTCCCTGGCGATCGGCACCACAGAGCGCGGCGGGATATCATAGAGCATCACCGGCAGGTCGGTAGCGTCAGCGACCGCAGTGAAGTGCGCGACTAGCCCGGCCTGCGGCGGGCGAGAGTAGTACGGGGTCACCACCAGCAGGCCGTGCGCGCCGGCCTGCGCCGCCTGCCGGGCCAGCTGCACGCTGTGCGCGGTGTCATAGGTTCCGGCCCCGGCCACCACGGCAGCCCGGTCCCCTACCGCCTGCACCACCGCCCGCACCAGGTCCGCCTTCTCGATGTCCGTGGTAGTCGGCGACTCGCCGGTGGTGCCGTTCACCACCAGCCCATCGCAACCCCGCTCCACCAGCTGATGAGCGAGCTTTCCAGCGGTGTCTAGATCCAGCTCACCGTCGGCGGCGAACGGGGTCACCATAGCGGTGAGCACCCGACCGAAGGGCGGGCCGGAGGCAAACGTCAGCGCAGTACTCATATGCCGACGCTACCGTTGCTCACCAGCACTCCGGTGGGGCCATCTCGACGGTACTGGCTAGAACCCTCGCCGGCTGTCCTGGAGGCGCTGGATATCCATCTGGTCACCCTCAAGGTCGACTATTGCCTCGGCGCGACCGTAGGCGTGCAGCGTCAGTTCCTCGGGCGAACCAACGACGGTGACACTACGCCGGCCACGCCGAGCGACGCGCTCCGTGCCGTCCGGGCGGCGCAGCACGACACCGACTGGCGAGTGCCGGTAGCACAGCCGGGCGAGCCGGGACAGCACGGCCCAGAGCGCCTCGGCACGGTGCGGGTCGGCTGGCCGCTGTTCCCACCCCCGTCCGACCCGCCGCACGTCCTCGTGGTGGACGAAGAACTCAATCCCGTTGATCTTTTCTCCCATCGGTCCCAGGCGCATCAGCGACCACCGGGGCGGCCCGTTGCGGACTAGCTCAACGAGCTCCGGCCAGGGCCACTCGGCAATACTGCGCTGTACCCGAGCAGTCGCTTGAGCCAACGGCCGTAGCAGGATGCCCGCAGCAGCGACCGGTCGGCCCTCCCGGACCACCAGATGCGCCGCCAAGTCACGGGTGGTCCACCCCTCGCAGAGCGTCGGGGCGTCTGGACCCAGCCGATCCATCAGAGTGCACAATTCACGCCGCTCGCTGGCCGCGAGCGTGTTCTCTCCCACTCCTCACCTCATCCCGCTCGGTCAGGCCCGGCCGAGGTGAGCTCGATCTGCAGCAGCACCCGCGCCTCGCGCTCCATCGCCGCCCGGTAGTCATCCCAGTCCGGATGTTCCCCGGATACCCTCCGGTAGTAGTCCACCAACCCTTCCATCGCCTCGGGCAGCTCCACGACCCGCACCGAGCCACCGACCTGGATCCAGCGGCCGTAGAACCCATCAGGCAGCACACACAGCCAGGCTCGCGGGTCCCGGCGTAGATTACGCACCTTGAACGCGGTCTTCCGGGTACTCACCACCACCCGGCCCTGGCCGTCGACCGTCGCTGCCACCGGGGACATCTGCGGGGTGCCGTCCTGGCGCAGGGTGGCGAGCACCGCGTGGTGTTGCTCGGCAACAACGGCCCGAGCCTCGTCTAGGTCCATGACTGCACGCTACTCAGCCCTCTGACACGAACGGGCTGGAGGCGATTTCGGTACCGTCGGGCAGCGCGCAGATCTCGAAGTCGCTGAACACGTTGGGTGCTGCCTTGTGCAACTGGCGCAGGCACTCCACCGCCAGCGCGCGGATCTCCACATCGGCGTGCTCGGTGGCACGCATGGCGATGAAGTGCCGCCAGGCCCGGTAATTGCCGGTGACCACGACACGGGTCTCCGTGGCATTAGGCAGCACCGAGCGAGCCGCCTGGCGCGCCTGCTTACGGCGCAGCGTGGCGTTCGGCTCATCGGCGAAGCGCTTCTCCAACCCGGCGAGCAGGTCGTTGTAGGCCTGCTGGCTGGCCTGGGCCGCAGCGTGGAACAGCTGGTGGAGCTCGGGGTCGCCAGCGATGACGTCCGGCTCGACCATGGCGGCCCTCCGCTCGGGAACGTAGCGCTGGGACAGCTGAGAGTAGGAGAAGTGCCGGTGCCGGATCAGCTCGTGGGTCAACGACCGTGACACACCGGTGAGGTAGAAGCTGACCGTGCCATGCTCCAGCACCGACAGGTGACCGACCTGGAGGATATGTCTCAGATAGCCGGCATTCGTAGCGGTCATCGGGTTGGGCTTGCGCCACGATTGGTAGCAGGCCCGGCCGGCGAACTCGGCGAGTGCCTGCCCGCCGTCGGCATCGGTAGACCACGGTACGTCGGCAGGAGGGAAGAACTCGGTCTTGGCAACAAGCTGGACCCGCAACGGCATGGTGCTCACGGCTGTGTCACTTACAGCGTCGTCAACTCCGTCACGTCGGCTCACGGCACCCCTACTCCTCTCACCCACCGCCTGGTTCCCAGCGCCGCAGCTTACTGTGACACCAGTGACGTCTTGACTGACATCACTTATGACGCCATATTTGATGTCATGGATCTCACTCCGTACCTCAGCCGGCTGCGCGAAGACCTCACCGCCGCAGCGTCCGCGGGCGATGAGCAGACCCGGCACACCGCGGCTGTGCTGGGCGTCGCGCTGGAATCCGCCGCCCGCCTGGCCATCATGAATGCGCTGTCCGACCTTGCCGCGGAGGTCACCGCGACGCTGAACGACCGGGTGGTGGAGGTGCGCCTCGACGGCCGTGATGTGCGGGTCGCGGTGAGCTCGCCATCCGGCACCGAACCCGGTGCTACCGGACCCCATGCCACTGGGTCCCATGCCACCGGCTCGCGTGCCGATGGACCGCCACCATCCTCCGAGCCCGGCACAGCCCCCTTCGGCGACGCCGGCGGCGACATCAGGCGGATGACCCTGCGGTTGATCGACCAGCTCAAGGCCCAGGCTGAGCGTGCCGCCGCCGAGCAGGGCGTTTCACTGAATACCTGGGTCTCGCGGGCCGTTGCGGGCGCGCTGCGCGGTGAACCATGGAACGAGCCGCAGTGGGCCCCGGGCGATCGCCGCAGCCGCCATCGGATCCAGGGCTGGGTCCAAGGCTGACAACCTCCCGGGGCTGAACAATCTCGTTGAGGAGGAATCGTGGAGCACGACGACACCGACGCATCGGCCCTTCGCCAGCAGGACTTCACGTGCGAAGGACCGATCGACCTCTGGGTCGAGCTCGATAGTGGACAGCTGGCCATCACGCTGGAGGAAGGCGCTGCCCCCCATAGGGTAGCCGTACAGATCTGCCCCGACCCGGCCAGCCAGCCGCCGTGGAACGTAGGGATCGGCGGCCTGCTGACCTGGCTGGGCCAACAGACCGGGACGACCCCACTGAGCGAGCTCGCCGCCGAGGCGGTGCGCCGCACGGTGATCGACTTTGCCGGGCAGCGGCTCACCGTACGCACTCCGCGGGAGTACCCGCTGCGCACTGTGCCGCTGACAATTCAGGTGAACGCGCCGTCGGGCTCATCAATCAGTGCCCGCAGCGGCTCCGCGGACGTCGCCGTCACCGGAGTAACCGCCAGCTTCGACGTTGCGACCGGCTCCGGGCAGGTCCGAGCGCAGCACTGCACCGGTGCGGCTGAGGTCCGCACCGGCTCGGGCGACGTGCGGCTCGGGACGGTACTGGGTCGGCTGCAGGTGCGGACCGGCTCGGGGCAGATCGACGTGATCAGCCTCGAGGGCACCGGGGGCAGCGGTACCGTGCAGACCGGTACCGGCGACGTCCGACTGGGTTCCGTGAACCTGGGCGCTATCAGGCACAACGTCAGTGCACGCACCGGCAGCGGTGACCTCACCGTGGTCGATGCCTGCGCGGGCGGCCTCGAGCTCACTACCGGTTCGGGACAGCTGCGGGTAGGGATCCACCCCGGCGTCCTTGCCGAGCTGGACGTCAGTTCCGGCTCCGGGCACGCGCACAGCGACCTGCCGGTCGGCGGGCCGCCTGCCGAAGGCGACGTCGCGCTGCGGGTCCGGGCTCGCACCGGATCGGGCGACGCGCTGGTCACTGCGGCACCGTCCTGACTGGCCTGGGACAGGATCCACGCCTGGTCGCGGCGTCCAGGGCCGCGACCAGGTCTCCGCGCTGTCCCATGGCGATCCCCTCTAGCTCCAGCCATCCGGCCATTTCCCGCAGCGCCCTGGCCAGTTCGGCGACCACCCGCGAAGTGTCGGCAATCCCAGGCTCGGCGAAGGCACCCGGCACCCGCAATAGGCCAGCGACGCGGTCGGCTTTGAGATCGACCCGGGCGACCAGCTGCCCGTCCAGCAGAAACGGAAACACGTAGTAGCCGTGGCTGCGCCGGTGCTCCGGAACGTAGATTTCGATCCGGTAGCGGAAGCCAAACAGTCGCTCGGTGCGCGCCCGGTCCCAGATCAGCGGATCGAACGGGCACAGCAGGGCGGCGCCGGTGATCCGCCGTGGGGTACGGGCAGCACGGTGCCGGTAGGCCGGAGCCTGCCAGCCCCGGACCATCACCGGTTCCAGTTCTCCGGCCTCAACGAGCTCCGCGACCGCCTGCCTGCTGCGCTCCGGTCGTAGCCGGTAGTAGTCCCGCAAATCGGGCTCGGTGGCTACGCCCAGCGCAGCACCAGCCCGGGCGATCAGCTCGCGGGCGCCTTCGTCGGCGGCGACTCGGCGGGCGAGCACCTCAGCTGGCAGCACCCGTTCGGGCAGGTCATAGAGGCGCTCGAAGCCGCGCCGCGTACCGGTGGTGAGCTCACCCATGCCGAAGAGCCACTCGCAGATCCGTTTGGTGTCGGTCCGATTCCACCACGATCCCGGCGCTGCGCGAGCCTCGCCGCCCAACTCCCGCTCCAGGGTGCCTGCGCTCACCGGGCCGTACTCCTTGACCGCGTCCAGCACGGCCGAGACCATCTCTGGCGCTCGAGCCGCCAGTTCCCCGTACCGGTGCCACCAACCCGGTTTCTTTGCCCCGGAGTGCAGCAGCGGCCAGTCGGGCACCGGAACGAGGCTCGCCTCATGCGCCCAGGACTCCACCAGCAGGCGAGGACGGCGCACCGAGTGCGCCCAGGCGGCGCCATCAAGCAGTTCCTTCGGGTAGGCACCCAACCGGCTGAATACCGGCAAGTAGTGCGCCCGGGCGAGCACGGTGACCGAGTCCAGCTGCAGGAGCCGGATCCGACCCAGCACCCGGCTCAGGTCCCGCCGGATCACCAGCCCGGCGGGGCGCGGGTTGGCGAAGCCCTGCGCGGCCAGCGCCGTACGCCGCGCAGCGTCCGCTCCAACGATCTGCATGGTCACCGATGCTCCCATCCAGCACCGACAACTTCCGCACAGCCGACGCCAGTGAGTCTGGGATTCTCGATACCTTGAGTGGCATGGCACTGGCTCGGGTGCGCGCCGCGACCTTTGCGGATGCTCCCACGCTGGCCGCCCTGCATCGGGCAACCTGGCAGGCCGCCTACTCCGAGCTGTTGCCACCTGGGACTCTTGATGGGCTGGACACACCGCAAATGCAGCAAGTGTGGGCCGACACCGTAGCGGGTGGGGCCACGGTGCTGATCGCTACCGAGGGCGACGATTCGGTCGGGTTCGTGGTGGCCGGTCCGGCACCCGAGGACGACGTGGCTGCCGCCGATGGCACGCTGCCCTCCGACGCGGCGCACACCATGCTGGTCAGCACTCTGCTGGTGGAACCGAGGTGGGGGCGCCGAGGCCATGGTGGGCGGCTGCTCGCCACGGTCGCAGCGGTACTGCGCGATACCGGCGCCACCCGTGGAATCGTCTGGGTGCCCGCCGGGGACCCGTCCTCGCTGAACTTCTACCGGCGCGCCGGTTGGGACCCCGACGGCACCGTGCGCACCCTCGACGCCAACGGCCGCCCTCTGCGCGAGCTACGCCTCACCGGCCCCCTCAACCTCGTACTCACCTGATGACCGGGGCAGCCATTCGGAGCCGAATAGCGATTCACGCGCGCCCACATTCGCCATTCGGAGCCGCTAGCAGGCACACTGACCCGCAGTCAGCTGCGGGCAGTTCATGCAACGGCTGTTTCAGGACGTTGGGGAGCAACAACCAGGAAAATGGCAAGCTACCGCTAATTCGGAAATATTATCGGCGTGGGTGGATACCGACGATGATGCAGGCTTGGTCCCAACATGGTAGACAGGTGGGCCAGAGCCATTCTGTGTCACCGACGGGGCTTCGTGGGTGGGTGGCTCCGCAGAGGCAGTGCATGGGTGCTCCTAGTCGGGCGGTGCGGTCTTGCCGTTTGATGGCATGGCGTTGTCCAGCCAGGGGATACCAGACAAATGGTCGGTCGGATTGCCAGATCATCGACAGCAGCCGCGTGATCGTCGCGCCGCTATGACGAGGGTTCAATACCCGTATTGGGAGCAGGACAGAAAAAGATACAAACCGTGTCTGCGTCTGTATGCGTGGTTGGCGACGCTGGTTGAGTCAGATCGTGCGCTATGACAGCGACTCGCGCGCAGAGCATTGTTCTGGATCACTGTGCGTCCCTAATCCATGTGAGTTGCGGTGTGCACCTGGTGTCGGGGGATTGGGGCTCACGGGTGTCCCCGTAGCTCTCACGCACGCCGCGTGGTTGCGTCCTGTGGGTATCCACTGTGGCGCGCGCCCGCCGGGTATCTGAGGGGAGTTGTGACGGCGGCCCGACACCAGGTGCACAGCACAGACTGTGGCCGCTGTGCTGGTAGTGACGTCAGGGGTCCTGGTACCAGGGTAGTGGATCTGTCACCCCTGCCTGCGTGTCACTGCCTCTAGAGTTGAGGGCCGTGACCGTAGAGGACCGTAGAGGGGGGATGTGACGGTGGAAGAAGGGGACTTGGCGGCTGATCAGCCCGAGTTGGAAACCCTACGGCGCAGCCTTGGTGTGCGGCTAGCGACTTACCGCACGGCGGCCGGGGTCTCCCAGCCCCAACTAGGCCGAGCCCTCGGCAGGACCCGCAGCATGATCTCCAAGATCGAGCACGGGACCCGGGGGCTGCCCGCCGCGTTGTGGCGGATTGCTGATGATCTGTGCCGTGCCGAGGGTGTGTTGGTGGCCGAGCACAGCGTGCTGGCCCAAGCTGAGCGGGACTATCGTGACCGGTGTCGAACCCACCGCCGTCATGCGCAGCGACAGCAGACCCGGACACCGGCACCGGTCCTACCGGCCTGGCCAGCGCTCATCTCGCCTGTTGTGCTGCTGCGCAACGGCGATGACGCGTGGCCCCAGATCACCCTGGTCACCCTCAGCGGTGGGTGCGGGAAGTTAGCCGAGGAGCTGATGGCAGTGGTCACCAGATTGGTGCGATCGCTGGGGCGTCGCGACGCGATGCACCTGGCCGGGTCAGTCCTGGCCGCCGCGGGGCTCGCTGACCTCAACGCTGACGAGTACACCCGACTGGCCCACGCGGCGGATTCTCCCCGCCGGGTCGATGCGCAGGTCGTGCAGAACCTCGCGGCCATGCTGGCCCACTGCAACCGCCTCGAAGACAAGCTCGGCCCCTGCCAGGTACTCGATGTGGTCATGGCGCAGCACAGGCTCCTGCACCGCCTCCTCGACAATAGCTGCCCCAACCAATTGCGTAGACCGCTGAACCTGGTCGATAGCGCCATGGCCTGTGCTATCGGTGGCTACCTGGTCAATATGGGCCACCTCGAGGAGGGCAGAGGCTACTTTGAGCACGCCCGTAAAGTCGCTCACGACGCCGGTAACCCCGTGTGCGCTGCCTATGCGGCAGCCAATACCAGCCGTGCCGCATTCGAACGCGCCGACACACCCGCCGCATTGGACAGTGCCGCTGCCGCGCGTAGCCTGGCCGCCCGCACCGATGACCCTCGCCTGAAAGCCTTCGCTGAGGCGATGGCCGCCAGCGCGTACGCCCTCGATGGCCAATACGGGCCATCCATGACCGCCTACGACCGCGCCCACGACTTCCTCACCAACGCAAACGGGAACATCGCAGATTCACCGGCCTATTGGGTACACCATGGCAGCATCGACAGCAGGCGTAGCCTTTTGCTCTCCCGGCTGGGCAAACCAAAGGAAGCCCTCGAGGCCGCCAACACCGCCCTAGCACAGTATGATCCCACCTATGTCGGCAGATACACACTATGCCAAGTACGACTCGGCCATGCCCTCGTCCTGTCTCAAGACATCACCGAAGCCGCCCGCATCCTGGGCGACACCGTCCCCCAGGCTCACCTGTACCCACGACTGACCGCGGAACTGCGCACCGCCCGCGCGTTGATGCAACCCTGGCACCACACCCACGCCGTCACCACGCTCGATGCCCAACTCCATACTTACGGCCTCCTACCAACCACGACACCGGAGCGAGGAGCCAGCAAAGATACTCTATGAGGTCAACAGTCCTCACCGGTTCACCCCTGCGCTCAAGGGTCGGTCACACACTACGGCCACCCTAGGAAATGCTGGTTGCGCGACGGTAATATTCACCTAACCACTGCTTTTTGAATTCCTTGAGTTGTCGGCGACTGACCGTAAGATTGGCGGCCAGCCGGACGGTGTCGATCAGGTCGATGCGGGCGAGGTTGGGGCAGTGCTCGCTGCGCCTCCTACTACAGGTCGAGGAGGGGTTCTAGACCTACGGTGAGGCCGGGGCGGTGGAGTACCGAACGGACGCCGAGCAGAACGCCGGGCATGAATGACGAACGGTCGAGCGTGTCGTGGCGGATCGTCAGCGTCTCGCCCTCAGTGCCCAGCAACACCTCCTGGTGCGCGACGAGTCCGGTCAACCGCACCGCGTGCACTCGCACCCCGTCGACGTCGGCGCCCCGGGCCCCGGGTAGGGCACGGGTGGTGGCATCCGGGGGCGGCCCCATTCCGGCCTGTGCGCGGGCAGCCGCGATGAGCGCCGCGGTGCGGGCCGCGGTGCCGGACGGAGCGTCGGCTTTATGCGAATGATGCAGTTCCACGATCTCCACCGATTCGTAGAATCGAGCGGCCATCGCAGCGAACCGCATCGACAGGATCGCCCCGATGGCGAAGTTGGGGGCGATCAGCACCCCGAGGTGGGGTTTGGGCACAAGCCATTCGCGGACCTGGGTCAGCCGAGCCTCGGTGAAGCCGGTGGTGCCCACCACGGCGTGGATGCCCTGGTCCACGCAGAAGCGCACGTTGTCCATCACCACGTCGGGGTGAGTGAAGTCGACAACCACTTCGGCGCCCGCGTCTGCGACGTTGAACATCCAATCACCCGTGTCGACCATCGCGACGAGTTCCATATCCGCAGCGGCGTCCACGGCCTTGCACACCTCGGTGCCCACCCGACCGCGAGCCCCGAGTACCCCGACCCGGATCGGGTTCTCCTCCGAGCGGCTCCTGGCCCCGGACTCGTGCTCAGCGGAGCGCATCTGCTCAGCGGGGATCATGCAATCAACTCCGCTATCTCGTCGGGCAGATCCTCCGCATGCGCGTAGGGGCCCACCACGGCGGTGGTGATCGGTCGGCGGAGCAGCTCGCGGGCGAGCTCACCGACCTGCTCCGCGGTCACCGTGTCAATCCGTCGTAGCTCGTGTTCGACAGTGCGGTGCTCGCCGTGATTAAGTTCCGCGGTGCCGATCCGGGTCATCCAGGAAGGCGCATCCTCCAGGCCCAGCACCAATCCGCCACGCAGTTGCCCCTTGCCACGAACCAGCTCGGTATCGGACAGGCCGTCCCGGGCCAGGTCAGCCAGCACGTCACCGATCACCACCGCCACTTCACCCAGCCGGCCCGGGGAGCAGCCAGCGTAGATTGACAGGCTGCCGATGTCGGCGTAACAGTCCACCGCGGAATACACCGAATAGGCCAGCCCACGCTGCTCGCGGACCTGCTGGAACAACCGGGAGCTCATCCCACCACCCAGCACGGCGTTGAGCACGCCGAGCACATAGCGCCGGTCATCGTGCCGGTCGATGGCTTGCACCCCCAGCATGAGGTGGGCCTGTTCGGACGAGTCGGGGCATAAGGCCAATGCGCGCCGGTCGGTGACCTTGGCCCGGCCGCGGCGTGGGTGCACGGGTTTCGCACAACCGGTCAGGTGGTGTCCGAAACTGCGGGCCACCGCGGCCAGTACCGCGCCGTGCGTGACGTTGCCGGTCACCGTCAGCACCATCCGCTCCGGCGTATAGCGCCGCCGGTAGAAGCGGTGCAGCGCCTCGCGGCTCATCCCAGTGATCGACTCCTCAGTACCCAGCACCGGGCGACCCAGCGGATGCGACCCGAACAACGCGGCGCAGAATTCGTCATGCACCAGATCCTCTGGATCGTCGTCCCGCATCGCGATCTCCTCGAGCACCACGCCGCGCTCCAGATCCACGTCGGACGGATCCAGCAGGGCATCACCCAGCACGTCGCACACCAGATCGACGGCGAGCTCGAGGTCGGAGTCGAGCACGTGCGCGTAATAACAGGTGTGCTCCTTGGTGGTGAACGCATTGAGCTCACCGCCCACCGCGTCGATTTCCTGGGCGATCGCCACCGCGGAGCGCCGTGCGGTGCCCTTGAACAGCAGGTGCTCCAGGTAGTGCGCCGCTCCCGCCACCGCGGTGGGCTCGTCACGCGAGCCCACCGCCACCCACATCCCTACCAGGGCCGAGCGCGAACCAGATAGCCGCTCGGTGATCACCCGCAATCCGGAGGGCAACACGCTGCGCTGGAGCGTTCCGCCCTGAAGCATCCCGCCCTCCGGGTGCTGCCGCAGGGTCACGTGCCGGCCGGGACCTCAGTGGTGTCCGTGGCGGCGGCGACACCGGAGGTGGCGGCTGTGTCGTCTTCGCCAACCGGCACCAGGCTGATCTTGCCGCGGTTGTCGATGTCGGCCACCTCGACGCGCAACTTGTCACCGACCTTCACTACGTCTTCAACCTTGCCGATGCGCTTCCCGTTGCCCAGCTTGGAGATGTGCACCAAGCCATCCTTACCAGGTACCAGCGAGACGAAGGCGCCGAAGGCTGCGGTTTTCACCACGGTGCCGAGGAACCGCTCCCCGACCTTGGGCAACTGCGGGTTGGCGATGGCGTTGATCCGGTTGATGGCGGCCTCGGCGGATGGACCGTCGTTGGCGCCGACGTAGATCGTGCCATCGTCCTCGATAGAGATGTCCGCGCCGGTCTCGTCGGTGATCGCATTGATCATCTTGCCCTTCGGGCCGATCACCTCGCCGATCTTGTCGACCGGGATCCTGATAGTCGTGACCCGCGGAGCGTACGGGCTCATCTCGTCCGGTCCGTCGATGGCCTGCGCCATCACCCCGAGGATGGTCAACCGAGCATCTCGGGCCTGAGATAGCGCACCGGCCAGGACATCTGACGGAATCCCGGCCAATTTGGTATCCAGCTGCAATGCGGTCACGAACGCGCTGGTGCCAGCAACTTTGAAGTCCATGTCGCCAAAGGCATCCTCGGCGCCCAAAATGTCGGTGAGCGCGACAAAAGTGTCCCTGCCATCGACCTCGCCGGACACCAGACCCATGGCGATACCCGCCACCGGCGCCTTGAGCGGAACCCCCGCGTTGAACATCGACAGCGTGGACGCGCAGACCGAGCCCATCGATGTGGAGCCGTTCGAACCCAGCGCCTCGGAGACCTGGCGGATCGCGTAGGGGAACTCCTCGCGGCTAGGCAGCACCGGGATGAGTGCCCGCTCAGCCAGCGCCCCGTGACCGATCTCGCGCCGCTTGGGCGAGCCCACCCGACCAGTCTCACCGGTGGAGAACGGCGGGAAATTGTAGTGGTGCAGGTAGCGCTTGGTGGTCTCGGGACCCAGTGAGTCAATCTGCTGTTCCATGCGCAACATGTTCAGCGTGGTGACGCCGAGGATCTGGGTCTCGCCGCGTTCGAACAGCGCCGAACCGTGCGCCCGGGGGATCATATCGACCTCAGCCGAAAGCGGCCGGATATCGGTGATACCGCGGCCGTCAATGCGCACCTTGTCACGCAGGATGCGCTGGCGTACTGCTGACTTGGTCACGGCTCGGAACGCGGCGCCGATCTCCTTCTCTCGGTCCGCGAAGCGCTCAGCCAGCTGCTCCAGGGCGCCGGTCTTGAGCTCGTCGAGCCGGTTCTCCCGCTCCTGCTTGCCTGCGATGACGAGGACCTGCGCCAGCTCGTCGGCCACCGCATCCCGGACGGCATCCAGGACATCGGGCCGATAAGCGGGGAAAGTGGGAAACTCCAGCTCCGGGCCGCCAGCCGCCGCAACCAGTTCCTGCTGGGCCTGGCACAGGGTACGGATGAACGGCTTGGCAGCCTCCAGGCCGGCGGCCACCACCTCCTCGGTCGGAGCCTGGGCACCACCGGCAATCAGCTCAATGGTGGCCTCGGTGGCCTCGGCCTCGACCATCATGATCGCCACATCGCTGATGGGGCCCTCGCTCACCACCCGGCCCGCGACGACCATGTCGAATACCGCGTGGCTGATCTGCTCATAAGTCGGGAAGGCGACCCACTGGCTGCCGCCTTCATGGCTGACCAGGGCTATCCGGGTAGCGCCGATCGGGCCAGAGAACGGCAGACCGGACAGCTGAGTGGACGCTGACGCGGCATTGATCGCAAGCACGTCGTAGGGGTCAGCCGGGTTGAGGCTGAGCACGGTGACGACGACCTGGACCTCGTTGCGCAGCCCGTCCTCGAAGCAGGGCCGCAACGGGCGATCGATCAGCCGGCAGGTGAGAATCGCGTCCGTGGACGGACGGCCCTCCCGGCGGAAGAAGGAGCCGGGGATGCGCCCTGCGGCGTACATCCGCTCCTCGACGTCGACGGTCAGCGGAAAGAAGTCGAACTGGTCTTTGGGCTGTTTGGCCGCCGTAGTGGCAGACAGCAGCATCGTCTCGTCGTCAAGATGGGCGACGACGGCTCCAGCGGCCTGCCGGGCCAGCCGGCCAGTCTCGAATCGCACGGTGCGGGCACCGAAGGAGCCGTTGTCCAGTAAAGCGATGGTCTCGTGCACCGTCTGGCTGGAGGTGCTTGTCGTGGAGTCGGTCAATTCTTCTCCTCCTCGCGGCGCGGGCCACTGGTGACACCATCGCCGCGGGTGCGAGGACGACAGGCCGGTCTTCGATCGAAGCCCCCGGAGCATGTGACCTGCTCTCGGAAGCCACTACCGAGGACCGGCGGACGACGGTCCCGACGACGGGTGGCGAGGCGACTCGTGCGGCGATGTGTGGTTGTGTATCGGTGCTGCTCGCTGATCAGCGGCGCAGGCCGAGGCGCTCGATCAGGGATCGATAGCGCGCGATGTCGACCTTGGCGAGGTAGTTCAACAAGTTGCGGCGGCGGCCGACCATCAGTAGCAGGCCGCGCCGGGAGTGATGGTCGTGCTTGTGCTGCTTGAGGTGCTGGGTAAGGTCCATGATCCGCCTGGTCAGCAAGGCCACTTGCGCCTCGGGGGATCCGGTGTCCCCTTCACGCAACCCATATTCGGCCAGGATCTCACTCTTCTGTGCGGTGGACAGCGCCACGGGCCGATCTTCTCCTGTCATCTCGTACCGTGTGAGCCGCGGAATCACGCGGCAGCTGTTAACAGAGCCGACCGCCACGGACCGCAGCCGAATCCCTGGCGAGGTTACCAGCTCACGCGTCAGTGTCCGGTACCGCCCTCGATCGCCCAGGCTCGCGTCCTGCATCGCTGCCCAGCCTCCTGGTCGACCCCAGGTCGAGCTCAGGCCCGACCTCCTGGTCGAGACCAGCGGCGCGTCGAAGCAATCCGGCAAGCAGGGGGAACTCCTCTCGCAGCAGGCGGGCCGCGGCAGCCAACTCGGCCGGAGGGGCCAACGCGCGCAACGCCGGGACGAGCACCTCGTCACCGTGCTCCTCGACCGGCAGTGTCTCCCAACTGCCGGTGGGCCGGCTAACGGTGGGCCGGGAGTCGCGGACCTGCTCCAGCGCGGTGCGAATCGCGGCTGGATCACCGGAGGCAACCTCCGGGGTGAGCACTCGGCGCTCCAGCATCACCATTCGAGCCAGCACCGTGGGATTGCCGATCTTCGCTCGGCGCCCGCTCATCAACTGGCTGAGCATCGGCGCGCTCAGCCCGAGGACTTCGGCCAACTGCGCCTGGGAGACGTCGAAGGCGACCACGAGTCGCCGCACCCGATCGCCGAGCGGCTCCCCGTACCATTCCCGCTGTAAGGCCACGTTGCGCGCGACGACGAACTGCTCGTCCACCGGACTCCCCTTCCGTGCCCGTACTGGCATCCTGCCAGGACCTCAGACGCAACCACAGGCGCCTAGGGCCGCACATCAGCGAGGCCTCTCTTCACCTGGCCCGGTCGAACACCTTGCGGGTGCGCACCACGTCGTCGTCGATCTGGGCCACGAGTTGCTCGGGGGTGTCAAAGCGGCACATGCCGCGCAGCCGCTCGACGAAGTCCAGCGCCACCCGCTCGCCGTAGAAGTCCTCATCCAGATCCAGCACGAATGCCTCCACCCGGCGTTCCGGTCCGGAGAACGTCGGGTTGGTGCCGATCGACACTGCCGCCGCCAGTTCCCGGCAACGGTGCACGAAGCGGCACGCGTACACACCGTCGGCGGGGATCGCGGTGTGCCGCGGGGTTGACAGGTTCGCCGTCGGGTATCCCAAGCTGCGGCCGCGCTGGTCGCCGCCGACCACGATCCCCTCCACCCGGTGTGGACGGCCCAACGCGATGCTCGCGGCCACCACATCACCGGCGTCAATGCAGGAGCGGATGTACGTGGAGGAGAACGTCAGCTCGCCCTGGGAAAGCAGCCCCACGCCCTCAGCGGTGAAACCGAACCGCCGGCCCAAGGCCCGCAGCAGCTCGAGGTTTCCGGCCGCTTTATGCCCGAAGGTGAAGTTGTCGCCCACCACCACCTTCGCCACGTGCAGGCGCTCGACGAGCACCGCATGGACGAACTCGTCGGCCGGCATCCGGGACAGGTCGACGGTGAACGGCAGCACCAAGAACACCTCCACCCCCAGCTGTTCGACTAGCTCGGCCCGGCGGTGCAGGGTCGTGAGCTGGGCCGGATGGCTGCCGGGGCGGACCACCTCCGAAGGGTGCGGATCAAAGGTCATCAGCACGCCCGGAACGCCCGTCTCCCGGGCGCGCCGTACGGCGTGCCCCACCAGTTGGACGTGACCGCGGTGCATCCCGTCGAACACACCGATGGTGACCACGCTGCGGCCCCATCCGTTCGGGATGGCCTCGATCCCACGCCAGCGCTGCACGAACACTGAGGTTAACTGGACTGCCGTACCGAACCCCAGTCGCCCGCGGGACGCAGCACCAGAACCGGACGGGCCTGCCCATCACGTTCAGTAAGCAGCGCAATGGCGCGCCCTTGCGAGTCGATCGCGGCGTGTGTTCCGGCCCGCCCGACCGCCGGCAACGATCCACCATGAGCCAGGACCCGGACCTGCTGGGAGTCCACGGCTCGGTGGCCGAACGCGGTAGCCACCACCTCGTCCAACTCAGCGCAGAGCCCCGGTTCATCCGCCAACTCCTCGAGGGTGCGCGCAACGTCCAGACCGAAGGGGCCCACCCTGGTGCGGCGTAGGGCGGTGAGGTGCCCCCCCACCCCCAGCACAGCGCCGAGGTCCCTGGCCAGCGCTCGAACGTAGGTGCCGCCGCTACACTCCACCAGCACATCGAGGTCGGTCACGGCGTCGCCGCGGCGCAGCGCGAGGAGCTCGAACCGGGACACGATCACCGGGCGGGCAGTCAACAACACCCGCTCACCGGCGCGAGCCACCGCGTAGGCCCGTCGGCCGTTGATCTTGACTGCGCTCACAACGCTGGGTATCTGCTCGATGGCACCACGCAGACCCGCGAGGGCCGCGAGGATCTCCCGCTCATCCACAGCGGACGCCTCAGCACCGCCGGTACGCTCACCTTCGGCGTCGTCGGTGCTGGTAGACACACCAAGCCGCACCGTGCCTCGGTAGACCTTGGGCTCCAAGGGAAGATGCCCGAGTAGCTTGGTGGCGCGCTGCACGCCACAGACGAGCACGCCGGTGGCCATCGGATCCAAGGTGCCGGCGTGACCGATCCGACGGATACGCAACAGCCGGCGCAGCCGAGCCACCACGTCGTGCGAGGTCATCCCGGCGGGCTTATCCACCACCACCAGCCCGCCGGGCGCCAGCGCAGAGTTCACATGACTGGAGTTTACGTGACTGGAGTTACGTGACTGAGTTAGGTGACTGAGTGAGGTGACTGGGGAGCGACCTCAGAGCAGACCAGACTGCTCATGGGCTCACCGCGAGTCATGGGCTCACCGCGAGTGATCGTACGACGGACGTCCTGCGGGTCGTGCGGGTCGATGGCGGCGCGGTCAGATCATGGGAGCGTGATTCAGGGCGGCGCGCAGTGCGTCCAGGACATCCTCGGCGGTACCGTCGGCGGAGAAACCGGCAGCGAGGCGGTGGCCGCCACCGCCGAGCTCGGCCGCAGCGGCGGAGACGTCGAGACGCTGCTTGGCGCGCAGCGACACCGACCACCGATCGGGGCCGGTCTCCTTGAGCACCGCAGCGACCTCGGCCTCGGAGGTGGTCCGCACGAGATCCACCACGCTCTCGACCTCCTCGCTGCGCAGGCCCGCCACGTCGGCCAGCCGCACCGTGGTGTACACCAGTCCCAGGCCCCGCGTCGATGCGGGCTCGAGTTGCGCGCGCGAGAGCACCGCACCCAGCATGGCCAACCACCCAAAAGGATGGGTGTCCAGCAGTTCCCGGGCGGTGGCGCTCGGATCGACTCCCGCGGTCAGCAGCCGGGCGGCGACCGCATGGGTACCCGGGTCGGCCCGGCGAAAGCAGCTGGTGTCGGTGACCAGGCCGGCGTAGAGGCAGCGCGCCGTCGGCTCATCCAGCGGTGCCTTGAGCGCATCAAGCAACTGGAGCACGAGCACTGCGGTGGCCTCCGCGCCAGGATCCACCAGATGGTGGGTACCGAATCGGTCGTTGGTGGCGTGGTGGTCGATCACGAGCACGGCGCTGGCGGTATCTACCCGGTTGGAGAGGCAGCCCAGCCGACTGCGGCTCGCCGCGTCCAGGGCAACGAGCAGCTCCGGCTGCGCAGGCACCTGGCCTGGCGGCACGATGAGATCGGCGACGTCGAGCCCACGCAACGATTCCGGGGTCTGTTCCGGCTCACTGAAGCTCACCCGCACCGCAGCGCCGCGCTGGTGAAGTACCAGGCCAAGAGCCAGCGCGCTGCCCAGCGCATCGGCGTCGGGGTGCACGTGGGCAACCAGTGTGACGTCTGTTGCGCTGCCCACAAGCTCTGCGGCGGCCGCCAGGTCCCGGTGCCACAGGCCCCGGGCGCGGTCAGTCATCATCCCCAGTAGTGTCGCGGGGCAGACGGTACGGATTGGGCTCACCGGCGGGCGACGCGCCCGCCGCAATGCGGGCGACCTCGGCATCAGCGTCGTGCGCCCGGGCCAGCAATTCGTCGATCCGGCGCGCCCCGTCCGGAAGATCGTCGCAGCGGAAGGTCAGGCTGGGGGTGAACCGGACACCTGTTCCACGCCCAACCAGGGCACGCAACACGCCGGTCGCACTGGCCAGCGCGGCAGCCGCCCCGGCGGTGTCCGGCGGCGTGTCGACGGTCTCTCCCAGCACCGTGTAGTAGACCGTCGCGTCCCGAAGGTCCCCGGTGACCTTCGCATCGGTGATCGTCACCATCGTCAGCCGGGGATCTTTGACCTCATGCTCCAGTCCCGACGCGACAATCTGGGCAATCCGTTTGGCAAGCCGGCGGGCCCGTGGTGGGTCGGACATCGCAGCATTCTCCTCAGCATTCTCTCCGACGCTCTCTGGGCGCTCTCCGGGCCTTCACTAAGCACAGCCGGGGAGTACCCACGCTAGTCGTCTGGGCCCAGCATCCGGTGCCGGGCGGCCAGCAGTTCCAGCTCGGGTCGTCCGGCCACCAGCCGCTCACACGCGTCGAGCACGTCGCGCACGTGCCAGGCGTCGGCCGCAACGGCGGCCACCCCGATCAGAGACCGGCGATGCAGATCCGCGTACCCAGCCTCGGCCACCGCGACCTCGAAACGCCGCCGAAGCTCCGCGATCACGGGCCGGATCAGCGAGCGCTTCTGCTTGAGGGAATGAACGTCGCCGAACAGGACGTCCAACTCCACAGCGCCGACGTACACCGTTCACCACCGGGGTTGGTCGCTCGTGAAGACCACCGTCTCTGGGGTTGGTGGCCCTTCCGGGCCACCAACCCCAGAATGGTCAGGTGCGGGGCTTCTCGCGCAGCTCGTATGTCTCGATCTCGTCGCCGACCCGGAGGTCTTGGTAGGACGAGAGCGTGAGGCCGCACTCGAAGCCCTCGCGGACCGACGATGCGTCATCCTTGAACCGGCGCAGTGATGCGACCGTGAAGTCTTCGCGGACAACCACGTTGTCCCGAAGCAGCCGGGCTTTGGCATTGCGCCGGATCTCCCCTGATGTGACCATGCAGCCCGCAATGGTGCCGACCTTGGAGGACCGGAACACCTCGCGGACCTCGGCACGGCCGAGTGTCACCTCCTCGTACTCCGGCTTGAGCATTCCCCTGAGGGCCTGCTCGATCTCGTCGATCGCTTGGTAGATCACCGAGTAATAGCGGATCTCCACACCCTCGCGGTTGGCCAGTGCGGTGGCCTTACCGTCGGCCCGAACGTTGAACCCGAGCACGATGGTGTTATCCGCGATGGCGAGGTTGATATCGCTCTCGGTGATGCCACCCACGCCCCGGGAGATCACCCGTAGCTCTACCTCGTCACCGACGTCGATCTTCAGTAGGGCGTCCTCCAGCGCCTCCACGGTGCCGGAGTTATCGCCCTTGAGGATCAAGTTGAGCTCGCTGGTCTCCTTAAGCGCCTGGTCCAGATCCTCCAGGCTGACCCGGCGGCGGCGAGAGGCGAGATCGGCGTTGCGTTCCCGGGTGCGCCTGCGATCAGCGATCTGACGGGCGATGCGATCCTCGTCGACGACAAGGAAGTTATCGCCGGCACCGGGTACCGAGGTGAACCCGATGACCTGCACCGGGCGCGAGGGCAGCGCCTCGATGATGTCATCGCCATGCTCATCGACCATCCTGCGGACCCGACCGTAGGCGTCGCCGGCGACCACTGAGTCGCCGACCCGGAGCGTGCCCCGCTGCACCAGCACGGTGGCCACCGGCCCGCGACCGCGGTCCAGATGCGCCTCGATCGCCACCCCCTGGGCCTCCATCTCCGGATTGGCCCGCAGGTCCAGCGAGGCATCCGCGGTGAGCAGGATCGCCTCGAGGAGCGAGTCGATGTTGGTACCTTCCTTGGCGGAGATATCGACGAACATGGTGTCGCCGCCGTACTCCTCAGGCACCAACCCGTACTCGGTGAGCTGGCCGCGGATCCGGGTCGGGTCCGCGTCCTCTTTATCGATCTTGTTCACCGCGACCACGACCGGCACACCAGCCGCCGTCGCGTGATTGATCGCCTCCACCGTCTGCGGCATGACACCGTCGTCGGCGGCCACCACCAGCACCGCGATGTCGGTCGAGCGCGCACCGCGGGCCCGCATGGCGGTGAACGCCTCATGGCCCGGGGTGTCAATGAAGGTGATCAGCCGCTCCACGCCCTCCAGCTCGGTGGCGACCTGGTAAGCGCCGATGTGCTGGGTGATCCCACCGGCCTCACCGCCCATCACGTTGGCCTGGCGGATGGTGTCCAGCAGTCGGGTCTTGCCGTGGTCGACGTGACCCATGACGGTAACCACCGGCGGCCGGGACGCGAGGTCCTCCTCGCCGCCGGAATCCTCGCCATAGGACAGGTCGAAGGATTCCAGTAGCTCGCGATCCTCGTCCTCGGGGCTGACGAGCTGGATCTTGTAGTTCATCTCCTGGCCCAGCAGCTCCAGCACATCGTCAGAGACGGACTGGGTTGCCGTCACCATCTCGCCTAGATGGAACAACGCCTGCACCAGCGCGGCCGGGTTGGCATCGATCTTCTCGGCGAAGTCGGTGAGCGAGGAGCCACGACGTAGCCGAACGGTTTCGCCGGTGCCGCGCGGCAGCCGGACGCCGCCGACCGACGGCGCCTGCATGTTATCGAACTCCTGGCGCTTCTGCCGCTTGGATTTGCGGCCCTTGCGCGCGGGACCACCAGGCCGGCCGAATGCCCCGGCCGCGCCCCCACCACGACCACGACTGCCGCCACCGGGACGCGCCGGTCCTCCCCGGAAGCCGCCCCCGCCAGCGGGAGCGCCGGCACCCCCGGGGCCACCAGGAGCTACGCCACTACCACTGCGGAAACCGCCACCGCCCCCACCACGACCACCGGGCCCACCGCGACCACCGCCCGGACCTCCAGTCCCACCGCGCCCGCCATCACCGGCACCAGACCGCCCCGGACGGCTCGGCCCGGTCCCCGGGCCTGGCGGGCGCGGCGGCATCATGCCGGGATTCGGCCGCGGTCCACCGCTGCTGGGCGGGCTGCTGCGGCCGGAGGTCGGGCGGCTACCCCCGCCGGGACGGGGTGGCATGTTGCTCGGCCCAGCCGGACTCGCGGACGGGGCGGGCCGCTGCCCCGACGAACGCGGCGGCGCGGAACCACCGACGCCGAAGGGGTTGTTGCCCACCCGGGGCGAGCGCGGACCCGGCTTCGGCAACCGCGGGCGGGGGTGTCCGGGGACAGCAGCAGGGGCAGCAAGGCCACTGCCATCCTCGGGCCGCGGCGCCGGGCGCTGCTCGGCAGGCGGACGTTGCGGAGTCGCCCGATGCTCCGCTGCGGGAGGGTAGGGCGGCGCAGGGCTACTGGTCGCGGCCGGGCGGTCCCCCACGGATGGGGGCTCACCGACGACCGGACGACCCGGGACTATCCGACGCTCCACTGGTGCCGCACGCTGCGGAATCCCCAGCGGAGAGACCCCTGGAGCAGCCCCCGGAGAGGCACTGCCAGGTGCGGGTTCTCCTGGACGGACGGGCAAAGGCGCAGGGCCCGGCTTAGCAGCGGCCCCCCCGGCTGTGGGGTGGATCCCACTGGAGTCACCACTGCTCACGCGGCTGCTGGCCGAGGCACCGTTGGCCTGGGACTGCTTGTCCCCTTCGGAGGGGCCATCCGGGGGAAAGGAGTCACGAAGCTTACGGGCGACCGGGGCCTCCACCGTCGAGGAGGCAGACTTCACATACTCGCCGAGATCAGCGAGTTTCTTCAGCACGTCTTTACTGGTGACACCGAGCTCTTTCGCGAGCTCGTGCACGCGGGCCTTGCCTGCCACTGCTCTCCTCACTGGTGGAGCCGGCGGCAATCCCGCTCGACCCCGTTACTAGTGCATGTCCATCGCTGTCAGAGCTTCACGACTGCGGGTACATTTCGGAATCGACCTGCTCTCTGCGTTGACCGCGCGCCGGGGTGGTCCCGGGCGTCGGGTACGTCCCCAGCGGACCGAGGACCTCACACGTCTCCGGCATGGCTACGTGAGAAAGGCGTGCACCGCAGCGGTGTCGAGCGCGCCCGCGGAGCGCAGCGCCCGCGAGAAGGCCCGGCGCCGCTCAGCGAGACGCAGACATCCGATGTCGGGATGCATCCACGCACCCCGACCGGGATACCGACGCCGCGGGTCCGGGACCAAGATCCCGTCCACCGCCACCACACGCAGCAATCCGGAAGCCGCCGCCCTGGTACGGCAACCCACGCAGGTCCGGACTGGCTCGGCGGGCCGCTCGCGGCGGCAGCGCCGGAGTTCGTCCGGGCAGACGTAGACCGTCCCCCGACGGCGGGCCATCACAATTCTAGCGCGTTGGCGCGGCGGGCGGAGAACTGGCATTGGTCACCGGTACTTCGGTCCGCGGAGCGCGGGTCGACGAGGACGCCATCGGGTCGGCGTCGCTTCGAATGTCGATCTTCCATCCGGTCAACCGAGCGGCCAACCTGGCGTTCTGCCCCTCCTTACCGATCGCCAGTGACAGCTGGAAATCGGGGACGACAACCCGGGCTGTTTTGGCCCGGGCATCGATCACCTGCACCGAGACGACCTTCGCCGGGGACAGTGCATTGCCCACGAACGTCGCAGGATCCTCTGCGTAGTCGATGATGTCGATCTTCTCGCCACCCAGCTCACTCATCACATTACGGACCCGCTGGCCCATCGGTCCGATGCAGGCACCCTTGGCGTTGACTCCCGCGATAGTCGACCGGACGGCGATCTTCGAGCGATGCCCCGCCTCCCTGGCTACCGCAGGGATCTCCACGGTTCCGTCGGCAATCTCGGGAACCTCCAAGGCGAACAGCCGTCGGACCAGATTGGGATGCGTACGGGACAAGGTGATCTGCGGGCCGCGCAGTCCCCGGGATACCCCCACGACGTAACACTTGATCCGCTCGCCGTGCCGGTAGGTCTCCCTGGGCGCCTGCTCCACCGGCGGGATCACGCCCTCGGTCTCGCCGATCTGGACCACCACCACACCACGGGCGTTGGCTCGGGCGTCGCGTTGCACGACCCCGGCGACGATCTCGCCCTCCTTGGCCGAGAACTCACCGAAGGTGCGCTCGTGCTCGGCGTCGCGCAGCCGCTGCAGGATGACCTGGCGGGCGGTAGTGGCCGCGATCCGGCCGAACCCCTCGGGGGTGTCATCCCACTCCAGACGGACGTTGCCGTCATCGTCGAGCTCCTGCGCCAGCACCCGGACCAGGCCGGTCTTGCGGTCGACGTCGATGCGCACGTTCGGTTGGTGGCCGTCGGTGTGCTTGTACGCGGTGAGCAGCGCCGTCTCAATGGCCTCGAGAACCGTCTCAAAAGAGATGTCCTTGTCCCGTTCAATGGCGCGCAGCGCGGCGATGTCGACGTTCACCGTTCCTCCAAATCCTGCCGTCTCGCGCCGTCGAGCGCAGCGAGCTCGGGAACAGGCGGCTGGCGAAATTCCACTTCCACCACCGCGCGGCGCAGCTCCGCGTAGCGCACCCGGTAAAGGGCTCCCGACACCAGCAGCGTGACGCCCTCGTCATCACAGTCACCGATCCGGCCGACTAGCTCTCCCCCGGACACCAGGGCGGCCCGGACCAGCCGTAGCCGGTTCCGCCGCCAGTGCCGTGGCTGGGTCAGCGGCCGGTCCACTCCCGGTGAAGTCACCTCAAGGGTGTAGGGCCCAGCGATCAGCTCATCGTGCTGGTCCAGGGCCAGCGACACCGCGCGGCTCACCGTGGCGACGTCATCCAGCCCAACGCCAGCGTCCGAATCGATGATCACCCGGATCAGCCGGCGCTGGCCTGCGCGCACCTCCTCCAGGCTCTCGAGCTCAAATCCGGTGCCGCCCACCGCGTCGCGCACCACCGACTCGGTTGCTGAGCCGGGATTCGCGGGCTGCGCGGTCACTGTGACCTCCTGACGAAAGTGACTGTCTGTCTACGACGTGGCGATGCGGGCGACGACCCAGCACGGTGTGCCCCGGCCGGGATTACCTAGGGTATCGCGTCGCAGGACTAACTCGCGTCGAGTGGATCACGGTGCTGGCCCTCCAGCAAACCGGGGTCCTGGCAAGATGGCCAACCGTGTCAGGAGTCGGCCCTCACCGTCGCCGCGTGCTGACCGCCGGAGCCACACTGCTCCTGGCCGGCCCGGCGGCGCTGACCGGGTGCACCTTATCGGCACACGCCCCCGAGGGGCCCGATCCGCTGGAGTTCCCAGCCCGACGTGCCGAGGCTGATGCGGCCCTGGCGACCACGGTGGCCCGAGCGCACTCGGCGTTGGCCGCAGCGGCAGGAGCGCTCGCCGCGGATCGGATGACGCATGCCACGACGCTGCGCGCCGAACTGCGCCGGGCCCGGCCCGGATCGACTTCACGCAGCGCCTCCCCATCGGCTGTGCCCCCGCCGGTTGCTGCCCCGCCCGCCAATTCCGACCTTGCCGGTGCTCGATCGGCGCTGACCCAGGCGATGCACGCGGCACAAGACGAGGCAGCCGGACTGGTCATGACACTGCCTGGGTACCGCGCGGCACTGCTGGCGTCGGTAGCGGCCTGCTGCGCAAGCCACGCAGCGCTGCTGTCATGAGCGGGAGCCAGGTGCCGGTGGATGCCTTGCAGCGCGCCTTGGCGGCTGAGCATGCTGCGATCTGGGTTTACGGGTTGGTCGCGGCCTTTGTTTCGAATGCGCTGGACAGCCAGCTCGACGAGGCCGCGACCGCCCATCAGGCTCGGCGCGATGCCACTGAGCGGGTACTGATCGACGCGGGCGCGCCGCCAGTACCACCCGAACCGGGCTACCTCACCCCAGAACCGGTCACCGATGCCGCCTCGGCCCTGCGACTGGCGATCACCGCGGAGACCGACGCAGCCGCGGCGTGGCGCTCGGTGATCGAGCGCAGCCCGGCTGATCCGGGCCTGCGCGGGGCCGCGCTGGAGGCACTGACCGGAACGGCCGTACGAGCAACCCGCTGGCGCGCCACCGCGGGCGCTACCCCGCTGACGGTGCCATTTCCTGGGGCTCCCTGAGCACGCGCACGCTGAGCACGACCACGCGATTACCGTACGACCGTGCATACCGAGCAAATTCGTATCCAGACCGGCTCGCGCGAACAGATCTACGACATCACCAAGGACTGCCGCGCCTTCCTGCACCGGGTTCCGGCGGGTGATGGTCTGCTGCATGTCTGGCTACCACATGCGACCGCTGGCCTTGCGGTGATCGAGACCGGGGCTGGCAGTGACACCGACCTGCTCGCCGCGCTGCGCGAGCTGCTGCCCGCCGACGATCGGTGGCGCCATCGGCACGGCTCTCCCGGGCACGGGCGGGATCACCTGCTGCCCGCGCTACTGCCGCCCTACGCCAGCGTCCCGGTACTCGGCGGGCAACTCGCGCTGGGCACCTGGCAATCGATCTGCCTGGTGGACACCAACCGCGACAACCCGGTCCGTACCGTCCGGCTGAGCTTCCTGTCCGGCTGATACCTACTTGCTACACAGCTCCCGCAGGTGCACCACCACGCCGTCTACCGGTACTTCGGTGCGTTCCCCAGTGGCCCGGTCCTTGACCTCCACGACACCCGACGCCAAGCCGCGCCCCACCACGAGGATGGTCGGCACGCCGATCAGCTCGGCGTCGGCAAACTTCACACCAGGGGTGGCCAGGCGGTCATCGAGGATCACCCGCAGGCCGGAGGCATCCAGCTCAGCGGCCAGCCGCTCGCTAGCGGCGCCGACCGTGTCGTCCTTACCCGCGCTCACCAGATGCACGTCGGCCGGGGCGATCTCGCGTGGCCAGATCAGCCCGTGCGCGTCGTGACTCTGCTCGGCGATCGCGCCAACCAGCCGGGAAATCCCGATACCGTAGGAACCCATGGTGATCCGGATCGGCTTGCCGTCGGGGCCCAGCGCGTCCAAGGCGAAGGCGTCGGTGTATTTGCGGCCAAGCTGGAAGATGTGCCCGATCTCGATACCGCGGGCGGCGACCAGGGTGCCGGCCCCGTCGGGTGAGGGGTCACCAGCGCGCACCTGCGCGGCCTCGATAGTGCCACCGGGGGTGAAGTCGCGCCCGCATACCAGGTCGACGACGTGGTGGTGGGGACGGTCGGCGCCAGTGGCCCACGCGGTACCCCGAACCACCCGGGGGTCGACCAGGTAGCGCACCCCGTTCGCGCCGAGGGCGCCCGGTCCGAGGTAGCCCTTGATCAGGAATGGGTGCGCGGCGAAATCCGCGTCGTCGAGTAGCGCCACCTCGGCTGGGTCCAACGAGGCCTCCAGCCGTTTCATGTCGACCTCGCGGTCGCCGGGAAGCCCGACACCAAGCAGTTCCCACTGCTGCGCGCCGGGTTGCCGGATCTTGACCATGACGTTCTTCAGGGTGTCCGCGGCCCTGAAGGTACGGCCCAGACCTGCCCCATTGAGGTGTTCCACCAGCGTGTCGATAGTCGGGGTGTCCGGGGTATGCAGCACCCGGGCCGGCGGGAGCCCGTCTGTCGACAACTCCGGGGGCGCCGGGGTGGTCACCGCCTCCACGTTGGCTGCGTACCCGGACTCCGTGCTGCGCACGAAGGTGTCCTCACCAGTCTCAGCTTCGGCGAGGAACTCCTCGCTGGTCGAGCCCCCCATCGCGCCGGAGTGCGCCGACACGATCACGTAGCGCAACCCGAGCCGATCGAAGATCTTGATGTAGGCCTCGCGGTGCGCCCGGTAGGACTGCGCCAGCCCCTCGTCGGAGAGGTCGAAGGAGTAGGAATCCTTCATCAGGAACTCCCGGCCACGCAAGATCCCGGCCCGGGGACGCTCCTCGTCCCGGTACTTGGTCTGCACCTGGTAGAGGATCACCGGATAGTCCCTGTAGGAGCTGAACTCGCCCTTAACGGTGAGCGTGAACAGCTCCTCGTGGGTAGGGCCGAGCAGGTAATCGCCACCCTTGCGGTCGCGCAGCCGGAACAGGTTCGCGCCGTACTCGGTCCAACGACCGGTGGCCTGGTAAGGCTCCCGAGGTAGCAACGCGGGGAACTGGATCTCCTGCCCGCCGATCGCGTCCATCTCCTGGCGCACCACAGCCTCGATGTGGCGCAACACCCGCAGGCCCAGCGGCAGCCACGAGTAGATCCCTGGGGCGACCCGGCGGACGTACCCGGCGCGCACCAGCAGCTTGTGACTGGGCACCTCAGCGTCCGCCGGGTCCTCGCGCAGGGTGCGCAGGAACAGCGTCGACAACCTGGTGATCATGCTTCAGGGACTCCTCGGACGGGTGAGATCGCAGAGTTCGCAGCGTATCGGGACCTTGGCGGAGTCACCGCGGAAGTCACCCGGCTCACCGGACTGAGCGCGTCAATCTGGGCGCGTCGATGCTGGCCGAGCACAGCGCGCCGGGACTGTGGTGGACGGTGTGGCCGATCCGGCAGGCAACGAGTTCTGTGTCGGCAGCCATCGGGGGGTAGCAGAGCAGACAGGCAGCACCTCAGTCCCGACCGATCACCTCCGAAACATCGACCACCACGGGGACGTCAGACGTCTGGGATTGCTCCGACGCGACAGTCAGGGCATCGACAAGCCGCTGGAGGTCCTCTCCGCCGAGGACTCGGCTTGCGACCAACACGCCCTCGGGGTCCTCCAAGTCCAGGGTGGTGAGCCGAGTTGCCAGGTCGGTCCGCACGATGATCGTCGCCCCGTTCAAGGCAGTGATCCGGACGCCCGGAGTGCTCGATGGCTCGGTCGATTCGGTGGGGAACTCATTCTCGTCGTCCACGAACCTATCGTCGCGTACCGCCGCGGGTGGGGTCACGCCGGGTGCCTGCTGTCGTCAGTCACGGCGCACCCCTTGGCGCCGAAGCGAACGGTCGCGACCAGTTCGGCGGATGCGGTGCCAGCTATCACGGGTAGCGGTGGCCGTCGATTGTGTCGATTGTGCTGTCGATGCGGCGCAGCGCCTCCCGCAGCAGGGGCAACGACGTGCCATGGTTAAGTCGGATCCGTCCGTTGCCCTGCTCGACGGGCAGCGCGAAGTCGCGTCCCGGGCTCACCGCGAGACGCCCACGGTTGAGCAGCACCGCCGCCGGGTCGTCGCCCAAGCCGGCATCGCGCAGATTCAGCCAGGCCAGGTAACCGGCCTGACCAGGATGCGCCCGTACGCCAGGGGTACGCCGGACCCAGTGGGAGAGCTCAGCTCGGGTTCGATCCAGGTGAACTCGCAACTCATCGATCCAGCCGCCGTCATCGGTCCAGGCCGCGATGCTGGCGGCCATCCCGAGCGCCGACGCGCGCAGCCGCTCATACTTCGGCACCGAAGCAGTGACCTGCGCGGTAGCCGGCTGTGCCTGCAGCAGCGCACACTTCAGCCCGGGCACGTTCCAGCCCTTGGAAATACTGGTGATGGTCACCGAGTGGGCGCCGGCCGCGGACCCGCTCGCGGCATACGGGATGAAGCTGACATCAGTGGCCGACAACGGGGCGTGCACTTCGTCGGAGATCACGTGGGCGCCCCGCGCATCGACGATCTCCGAAACGGCGGTCAGCTCTTCGCCGGTGAGCACCCGGCCAGTGGGATTGTGCGGGTGGCACAGCAGCACCCCGCGGGCGCCGTCACGCAGCGCGTCGCCCAGCCGCTGCAGGTCCACTGTCCACCCCCGAGGCCGGTCCAGCAATGGCCACGACACCGCAACCCGGCCCAGCTGCTTGAGTAGCGCGAAGAAGGGTGGGTAAGCGGGGGTGAGCAGCACCACGCCGTCGCCCGGCTCGGTGAGTACCCGCAGGGCGGCCTCCAGCCCAGCCATCACGTCGGCGACCGGGCAGGCCAGCGCGGGATCAGGCCGCCAGCCCTGATACCGGGCGGCCCATGTGGCGTACGCCTCGGCAAGGCCCGCTGATTCGGGATAACCCAGGTCGTGCGCGTCGAGTGCCCCGCGGGCGGCCTCAAGCACCGCGGGAGCCAGCGGGAAGTCCATTTCCGCGACCCAGGCGGGTAACACGTCGGGCGGGTAACGGGACCACTTCATCGTCCGGCGCGCTCGGAGCATGTCGAGGTCCAGTGCGTTGAATCCCACCACCATTGCCTACCTGGGCCCAAGCCGGAAGCACCACTCCACGCCGGAAATCGGTCGCCAGCTCAGCGCACATTGCCACTCCGCGCATTGCCACTCCGCGCATTGCCACTC
>Ga0213881_10000096_pt1 | contig 71979 bp, 75 predicted proteins | sample BarmaccoBMER_R08_FD_160104 | JGI IMG/M metagenome (GOLD analysis project Ga0213881, IMG submission 160104) | Barbacenia macrantha exposed rock microbial communities from rupestrian grasslands, the National Park of Serra do Cipo, Brazil - ER_R08 ...
GCGTACCTGGTGATCGGGCACGGCGGCTTCTGGCTCACCTCGCCCCGGCTGCCAGCCACGGTGCCGGTGCCTGAGTCCTGGCCCCGCGTCGGGGTCGTCGTCCCCGCCCGCGACGAGGCGGCGGTGCTCGGTGAGACGCTGCCCACGCTGCTCACCCAGGACTACCCGGGTGAGCTCGCCGTGTGGCTGGTTGACGACCAGAGCAGCGATGGCACCGGGGAACTCGCGCGCACCCTGGGTGATCGGGCCGGCGGACGCGCCGTGCTGACCGTGCTTGCCGCCCCACCCCCGCCGCCGGGATGGACCGGCAAGCTCAACGCTCTGCAGCGCGGCGTGGCGGCGGCCAGCGCCGCCGGGGCCGAGCTGCTGCTGCTCACCGACGCCGACATCGCCCACCATCCCTCCTCGGTGCGCCGGCTGGTCGCCACGGCACTGGCCAGCGAGGCCGACCTCGTCTCACTCATGGCGCTGCTGCGCACGCAGACCGGCTGGGAGCGCGCCCTGATTCCGGCGTTCATCTACTTCTTCGCCCAGCTCTACCCGTTCCCGCGGGTGGCCCGGCCCGGCGGGTGGACCGCCGCGGCCGCGGGCGGCTGCGTCCTGCTCCGCCGAACAGCCCTCGAACGCGCCGGGGGCCTGGCCCGGATCCGCGGCAGCCTCATCGACGACGTGGCCCTGGGCCGGCTGCTCAAGCGCTCCGGCGCGCGGACCTGGCTGGGCTTCACGGGCGAGCCACCCGAGGTCCGCAGTGTGCGGTGCTACCCGCGCCTCGCCGACCTGTGGACCATGGTCACCCGCACCGCCTACACCCAGCTGCGCCGCTGCCCGGTGCTGCTCGTCGGCACGCTCGCCGGTCTAGGGCTGCTCTACCTCCTGCCCCCCATCGCCGGGATCGCCGGGCTGGTCCGACGCTCGCCGGTGCCCGCCGTGGCCGGGCTCGGCGCGTGGGCCGCGATGGCCCTCACCCAGGCGCCGGTCCTGCGGCTCTACGGCCTCTCACCGCTGCGCGGGCTCGCGCTGCCAGCCGTCGCCGCCCTGTATGCCGCCATGACCGTGGACTCGGCGCGCCGCCACGCGACCGGCCAAGGCGGCGCCTGGAAGGGCCGGCTCGCCGACCCGGCCACCGACACGCCCGGCACCGCGCCGCAACCACCGGAAATCGGAGCCGGCTGAGGCTCGCGGCCGGCGGCCCTGCGTGTCTAGTTGCAAGCCGCGCGACCCCCGGGGTAGCGTCCCCATATGTTGTAGTTACACCGTTGTATTTCTCCTACTAGTAGTGGTGCCACGACTAGTGAAGGCTGAAGGGGATTAGTCATGCATTGTCCGTTTTGTCGCCACCTGGACAGTAGGGTGATCGACAGCCGCTCCAGCGAGGACGGGACAGCCATCCGTCGGCGCCGTTTGTGCCCGGAGTGCAACCAGCGGTTCACGACCGTGGAGACGACCATGCTGATGATCGTGAAACGTTCCGGCGTCACTGAGCAGTTTTGCCGGGAGAAGGTCATCGCCGGGGTGCGCCGGGCCTGCCAAGGCCGGCCGGTCAGCGAGGACGCGCTGGCACAGTTGGGGCAGAAGGTGGAGCACGCCCTCCGCGCCTTGGGCCGGGCGCATCTGCCCGCCCATGAGGTGGGGCTTGCCGTCCTCGGGCCGCTGCGCGACCTCGACGAGGTAGCCTACCTCCGCTTCGCCTCGGTGTACCGCGGCTTTGAGTCCCTGGGTGACTTCGAGGCTGAGATCCGGCGACTGCGCGCCGAGCGCAAGCTCGCTTCCCCCGAAGACAGCGCCCCCGAAGACAGCGCCCCCGAAGACAGCGCCCCCGAGAACAGCGCCGCCGAGAAATGGGCACCCGTACCCGCATAACAGGGGTTCCGCCCGGCACGCAGTCTGCGTAGGCCATCAGCGGAAATTGAGTTCATACCATTCACGGCGAACCAACGACAAGGGCTCGACGCTGGTTCGCTGAGATGAGCATGCCGTGATAGGACACGAAGGGACTAGACAAGCATGACGGAGATGGTTGGCCACTCACTGGGTACCCGCAGCGGGGCGGACGCGGGACTGCGTTTCGAGCGGATCTACACCAAGCCCGGGGTGCACCCTTATGACGAGGTGACCTGGACACGGCAGGATGTTGTGCTCACCAACTGGCGAGATGGCTCGATCAATTTCGAGCAGCGGGGCGTCGAGTTCCCGGAGTTCTGGTCGTCAAACTCGGTACAGATCGTCACCAGCAAGTATTTCCGGGGTGCCGTGGGAACGCCGCTTCGGGAGTGGAGCCTCAAGCAGCTCATCAACCGGGTGGTGCGCACCTACACCAAGGCCGGCGAAGACAACGGTTATTTCGCGACCGCCGAGGACGCGGAAATTTTTGAGCATGAGATAATCTACATGCTGCTGCATCAGATTTTCAGTTTCAACTCGCCAGTGTGGTTCAACGTGGGAACCGCCGCGCCGGCGCAGGTCTCGGCATGTTTCCTGCTGGCCGTGGACGACTCGATGGACTCGATCCTCAACTGGTACAAGGAGGAAGGACTGATCTTCAAGGGTGGGTCCGGCGCCGGCGTGAACCTGTCCCGGATCCGGTCGTCCAAGGAGCTGCTGTCCTCCGGTGGTAACGCCTCTGGCCCGGTGTCGTTCATGCGCGGCGCGGACGCTTCCGCCGGGACGATCAAGTCTGGTGGTGCCACCCGGCGCGCGGCGAAGATGGTGATTCTGGACGTCGATCACCCCGATATCGAGGAGTTCATCGAGACCAAGGTCCGGGAGGAAGCCAAGATCCGGGTCCTCCGCGACGCCGGGTACGACATGGACCTGGGCGGCAGCGATATTTACTCCGTCCAGTACCAGAACGCCAACAACTCGGTCCGGGTCTCGGATGAGTTTATGAACGCTGTGGCGGCCACTGCGCGATTTGGCCTGCGGGCCCGCACCACGGGTGAGGTCATCGAGACTGTTGATGCGGCCAAGCTGTTCCGCCGGATGTGCGAGGCGGCGTGGGCGTGCGCCGACCCGGGAATCCAGTACGACGACACGATCAACGACTGGCACACCTGCCCGGAGTCGGGACGCATCACTACCTCCAACCCGTGTGCCGAGTATGTTCACCTGGACAACTCCTCGTGCAATCTCGCCTCGCTGAACCTGATGAAGTTCCTCCGGGAGTCAGCAGTGCCCTCGGAGGGCGGGCAGAGCTTCGATGCGGTCACCTTCGCCAAGTGCGCCGAGCTGGTGATCACTGCCATGGACATCTCCATCTGTTTCGCTGATTTCCCCACTGAGGCGATCAGAGAGACCACCCGGGCGTACCGGCAGCTCGGGATGGGCTACGCCAATCTCGGTGCCCTCCTGATGGCGACCGGGCACGCCTATGACTCCGACGGTGGCCGCGCTCTGGCCGGCGCGGTCACCAGCCTGATGACCGGCGTGGCCTACCGGCGTTCCGCGCAACTCGCCGGGGTGGTGGGCGCCTACGACGGGTACGCCCGCAACGCTGAGGGCCACACCCGGGTCATGCGCAAGCACGCCGCGGCCAGCGCTGGCGCGCAGCGGGTCGATGAGCTGGACACGCCCGTGTGGGAGGCCGCGGACCGGGAATGGCAGGAGTGCTTGTCGATCGGTGCGCGCCACGGCTGGCGCAATGCGCAGGTCACGCTGCTGGCTCCCACGGGCACCTCGGGGCTGGCGATGGACGTCGACACCACCGGCATCGAGCCCGCCCTGGGGCTGATCACCTTCAAGAAGCTCGTCGGTGGCGGCTCGATGCAGTTCGTCAACGGGACGGTGCCGCGGGCGCTGCGCAAGCTGGGTTACCAGCAGGAGCAGATCGATGCGATCATCGAGCACATCGCCGAGCACGGCAACGTTCTGCGCGCGCCAGGGTTGCGTGCCGAGCACTACGAGGTGTTCGACTGCGCGATGGGCGAGACGGCGATCGCGCCGATGGGGCACGTGCGGATGCTCGCGGCAGTGCAGCCTTTCCTCTCCGGTGCGATCAGCAAAACAATCAACATGCCGCAGAGCGCGACCGTCGAGGACGTCGAGGAGATTTACACCCAGGGCTGGAAGCTGGGTCTGAAAGCGGTCGCGATCTACCGGGACAACTGCAAGGTCGGTCAGCCCCTGTCGGTGTCCAAGCGGGAGGAGGGGACCACAACAACGGCTGCAGCCGTGTCTGCAGCCATGTCCAGGCCCACAGCAACGGAGGGACCAGAATACCGGCCCGTGCGCAGGCGGCTGCCCAAGAGCCGAACCGGCCTCACCACGTCGTTCACCGTGGGCGGCGCCGAAGGCTACATCACCGCGAACTCCTACCCGGGCGACGGCCTCGGTGAGGTCTTCCTCAAGATCTCCAAACAGGGTTCGACGCTGGCCGGATTAATGGACGCCTTCTCGGTGGCGATTTCAGTGGGCCTGCAGTACGGGGTCCCCTTGGAGACCTATGTCTCGAAGTTCACCAACATGCGCTTCGAGCCAGCCGGGCTGACCGACGATCCCGATGTACGGATGGCGCAGTCCATCATGGACTACATCTTCCGGCGGCTGGCTTTGGACTTCCTGCCGGCCGAGACACGCTCAGCGCTGGGGATCTACTCGGCTGCTCAGCGCGCCCGGCAGGTGCAGACCGGCTCCTACGATGTCCCCGCTGACGAGTCCACCGTGGCCGCCCAGGCGACACCAGGCGGGGTGCACTCCTCGATGGAGCTGATCGAGGCCACCCAGGGGCTGCACGCCGACGCCCCACTGTGTTTCACCTGTGGGGTCAAGATGCAGCCGGCCGGGTCGTGCTACCTGTGCTCCTCGTGCGGGTCCACCTCCGGCTGCAGCTGATCACGCCCACGCTGGTGCCCGGCCGCCTGCGGGGTGTGTTCGCTCGCGTAGTGCCGGGCCAGCAGGCCTTCCCCGAAGTCCGCACCGGGGTGGCGCCAGACCGCGTGCACGTGGTTGGCGTTGTCGCTGGTGTTGTCGTACTCGATGAGCAGGCTCGGCGCCTGGATGCGGTAGTAATGGCCGCAGCCGGCTTCCAGTGGGCCTTCCCAGGCGAAGTGCAGCTCGGTGGGGTCCAGGCGAGCTAGCTCAGCCGCCGCGAGATCAGTGGGCAGCCGGTTCAGGTAGACACCGACGAGGTCGTGCAGCAGGGTCCTGGTGTTCTCTCGCAGCCGGCCCGCGGTCACCCCGACCGGCTCGAATTGCCCCCTCACCTGCGGGGTGGGGCCGCTGCGGATATCCGGCGGCGCGAGGCGGGCAACGACCGCGGCACGCCGTTCACTGACCGTCATCGAGGCCAGCACCGCCCGGGCCAGGTCCTCCTCCAGCCCCAGCGGGCGCAGCACGGCGGCGTTTCCGTAGCTGACCGATGCCGGGTTGGCGCCAAAGAAGCACGGGGTAGGAGAGACGTGGCCGTCGATGACGGTCATGGTCACCGACAGGTGGTGACCCTCGTATCGCCATCCCCACGCTGGCGAGCCGGGAGTGCCGAACAGCGCTACCCAGAAGTCGTTAGCGTGCCGGTGACGCTGCCAACCCTCCGTGCGGTCCAGAACCTCCTCCAGCGCCATGATGGTCACCGCCTGGGCGTAGGCATGCGGGCTCAGCGCGGTGGCGAGCAGGCGGCTGGCGGCCTTGCGCTGCGTGCGATCCAGGTCCGCCAGGCACACCCCAGGTCGCGGCCGCGGAAGGTAGGTCCAGCGCTCCCGCACCTCGGTCTCGAAGGGGTAACAGGCAGCCGCCTGGTGCTCCTCACTGAGGCAGCCGAGCAGCGCGGCCGCAGCCGCGGTCATGGCCGCGAGCGTGGGTGTCTCGGTACTCACCCGCGCCGCCCGAATGCCTGGCCGCCAGCGTCTGGACCCCTGTGCACCACCACCCCGACAGTACCGCCGCAAGCCAGGAGCTGGATACCGGTTTCAGCCAGCGACTGGGCCTAAGCTCAGCACTCGGCTCCCTACACCAGGACCGGCCCCCACGATATCGACCCGACCACGGTCACCTCTACGTCGGACTGAACCGCCCCGGGTTCGTGAGTCCCCCGGCGTAGCATGCGGGTTCTGGTTGGTGCTGGACCTGGGCCTGTTGTCCCATCTCATTGATCCCGAGGCACGAGCGAGCCTGTGACTTGCGGGCCTCAGATGGTGAGACAGCCTAGCGGCCGACTTGCCTCATCGATCATGAGGCAAGTCGCAGCGCAGTCATGATTGAATCCCATCTGTGGCAGCATGGTATAGATGGTTCGGCGCGTCGACACCGCTTGATACGCCACTTGCATGGATGGATGCCGTCAGGCTCTGATCAATGCGCTAATACTTGTCACGACAGTCAAACCGCCTGCCATGCTTACGATGCGCCGTCTACTGCATTCCGAGCGGCTACCCGAGCGCGAATCTCCGCTTTTGTTGCCGCCAGGTCAACGCTTGTTATTTCCGTCCGCGAATCAGCGTGGCTAGAGGCGAGACGCTGTCGAAGATATCCCATCAGCAGATCTCCAGACAGGCTCGGCAACCCGCGACGTGCGGCCGCCACAGCCGCCCGCAATACCGTTTCCTTGATATCTCGCCCAGTTACGCCGTCGACCGCCGCCAGAGTGCTCAGATCTACATCTTTATCCAGGGGAAGCTCGGATGGGAGATGTTTTTCCCAAATCTCTATTCGTGCTTCGCGATTTGGTAGAGGAAAATCGACATGAGTAAGCCGAGACGAGATTGCGGTGTCGTAGCTTCCTTGAAGATTCGTAGCGAAGATCACTAAACCGTCGAATGAGTCGAGAGCCATAAGCAGCTCCGTCCTCATGGAGTTAATGGCACTCTCCGCCGCTTGATCCGGCTGCGAGAATCGTCGTGACAGCAGAGACTCGGCCTCGTCGATGAAGAGAACGGCGTTCTGCACAGAGGCAGACCTGAATAAGTTTACAATGTTTTTCGGGCCCTCGCCATGATATTTGCTCTCCAAATCTGACAGTCGACTCATGATGATGCTTCGATTCAGTCGATCGGCGATGGCGTGCGCGGCCATGGTCTTTCCAGTTCCAGGCGGGCCCCGAAAGTTAATTGCAATTGACGGGTTAGGTTCGATTGACCGCAGGTTCCACTGATCAAAAACAATCGGAGCGACTTGAGTGAAGGCCACGCAGTCTAGCAACAGTTCTTTCGTATCATTCGCAAGAACGAGCTGGTCAAAGCGCCACAGTGGTCTAATTGGTTGTATGAGATTGCTCGAACGTGTTTCATTATTTAAATCAGCAGATGTGTGGGTAGCATTACGCTCCGAGCTCCCGGACTCGGCCGAGCTCCGACCTTGCACACCGTAGCCTACGGATATCATAAACGGCCCTGTGTTCTTCGTTTGAACCAGGCTGCCAATCAGATCGAAGAGTCGAACACGAAAAACTGAGAAATCGGCAGGACTGATGTTAGGAATCGCGCCATCAATGAAGAAGTCTGACGACCGCAGCTCCACGTTAGCCCCCGCCTTGAAGGAGGAATTACGTCTTAATCTGGATGACATCTTGACCGCCGAAGTGCGTCTGGAGAGTCGTATCGAGCTGTGCTGCATCCCAAGACTGCGAAACGATTTTCGAACCAGAAGGCCTGAAGACGCCTACGACCACTTGATACCTGCCCGATTCGAGTCGCTTCCTGATAATTCGGGCCGAACCATTTGCTACTGACTTCGACAAGACATATTCATCAACAGTCGACCACGACAGGATTTCGATAACTATCGCCGCGCCAGCGCCAAACAGAAGCGCGATAAGAAGAAGAGTTATTGGCTCCATCAGAAATTCCCCTAAGTGAGAACTATCATTCCATCACCGCGATCAGTCTGCTGAATCAGGTCAAAATCTGACGTCGTTCCCGACGAGACCGCTCGCGCGTCCAAGATCTCGTCCCTTTCCTGGTCGTAGATCGCTTGTACAAGCTGTGTGCTCGAGCGATTCCCAGAGAATACACCGGGAATCTCCACGTAGTTCTTGTCGTTGAGCCGTTGCGCCAAAATCACACCGATGGCATGACGATTGGACTGCGAGATCTTCCGGCGGGCTTTGAACCATTCGAAGAGCTTAACGAGGGTCAAGACAACTAGTCCAACTACGACAGTGCCAATGAATGCAGCTATTGCAATTCCAAGTGTCACAGGGTCCACCATTTCACATCCTCCGCCTAAACCATCCAGTGAGGGAAGTCATATCCACAGTCTTAGCCCTCGCTCTACTTCTCCAGACGAGGAGAATGATGACCGCTAAAGCGGCAGCGACGCCTACGACGATTGATGCGATTGTCGACATAGAAATCCTATCTGAAGATTACAAGATCATTTGAGGAGAATTTATCTCTGAACTCACGGCCAAGTGACCGAGCCACTACACGCTGCCCGTACGGCCTCCCCATGTCATCAAGGCAGACGCGGTTATTACCGTCGAGGAAGACTTGGAAAAGTAGCTGTCCTTTTGGGTGAGGCACTCTGATCAGGGCGCCCGCCGCGATCTTAGGGTCGCCCGGATGCTTCTCGGTAAAGTATCGAACGACATCCTCAAGGTCAACAACGTCAGTAACTGGTGGACGCGGACTAGGCGTGATGCTATCGAAAATCCGAGTCAAAAAATCCAGAGTCACATCTAGTGCCTGGTATAGAGTATAGAGGAGCGATCTGATCGACTTTATCACGCTCTGTTGCGCTCCCGTCGCGCCGGTCAACGTCTCTGGTCTCGCGCCGTTTTCCCACTTAATCCTCCTCGCCGGTACGTGAAAACTTCCTACAACTTCGGAACTCTCTGTAAGTCTCGGGAAGGACCAATATCGGAACCGGAACGCACGATTAGCTCTGTCCGTGCAAGTGAGCAGGGGTGCGCCGAGCGAGACACACGCCAACAACCCCAAACAACCCCGCCTCCAGCACCACCCCTGACCTCCCGAACCGGCTAAACGTGCGATCCGGTTCCGTTGCAGGTCCACCCCGCTGCACCCGGCAGCGAGCGTCCGACGTTGGTGCTCATACAAGCGCACCGTCCCATACGAGGTCTCACTTCACCCTGTAGTGTCAATCCAACACCCGATAGGGTAACGCCTCGGTATCCTGAATACAAGGTAACCTTGCGAACATGAAACATGACCAGTCGCTAGCCCTCGCGGTACGCGGCCTGGTTATCGCTGCGGAGCGCTACCGGGCCCACGCCGCGCGTTACCAACTTGGCGTTAGCCCCACCGAGATCGTGGCACTTGGTCACCTCTACACCGAGGGACCACTCACCGCCACGGAACTTGCCACCCGACTCCAGATCACCAGCGCCTCAGCAACCGAACTCGTCGACAGACTCGAAAAGACAACCTACGCGCGACGACACCCACACCCGACGGACCGTCGCAAGCGCCTGATCACCCTCACCGACCACGGCCGCCAAGCCCTCCACGCCACGTATAACAACCTCGGCGACGAACTCGCTGAGATCTACACCGCCTTCACCCCCGATCAACAGCGCACCATCGACCATTTCCTCAGCGCCACCACTGTCCGCCTCACAGCACCGACCGGCGCAGGAAGGACTGTCGGGGACCGTAAGCGAGTCCAGACGGGACTGTAAGATCAACGACGCCTGAGATAGATTTAGAATGGGAAAGATGGGCTAGAAGCGGTGGGATGATCAATTTGTTGTTCCGTGTTCACCGAGTCCGCGGTCAACCAGGTCATCAGCATGGTCAAAAAACAGCAGATACGCTGGAAATCCCGCGGCGCGTACCTGCTCCTTCAAGTCCGCATCCGAGTCTTCAACGACCAACTCGCCAGCGACTTCCACGCTGGTACTCAGCCTTCACCCACAGGCGGATCCAGCGACGCTCGCCCCGTAGCTTCGCCGGGTAGGACCGGCGGGGCAATCACCGGTCCTACCCGGCGCGGCGGACGGCTGGCGGCGTTGAGCTGGGAGTCAGTGTCGGCGGGCGGGGCCGCTCACCCACGCCAGCTCGATGGTTTGTGGACAGGTGAGGGCCGTTGTGATGGTCATCGTGGTCTGCAGCCTCACCACCCAGCGCATCGCGCCTTCTCGTGGGGGACCGGCTGGCCGCCGGGAGCTGAGTGTCGGGGGGCACTCGCTCAACCGACGGCCAGCCGGTAGCCCGACGGGGCGACCCTGGGTGATCAGCGCCCTGCCGGGGGCTTACTGCGCGGTCCCGGCGGGGAACGCGGCCGTTGACGATCGAGCCGCCCGACCTGAGCGATCCGGTCAGCGTTTCGAGGTTGGAGCGGATCTCGTCGAGTTGGCTGAGCAACTTGCTCATGGTGTAGAGCTGGGTGGATATCTGGTGAAGGCGATGGTCAATGACGGCGAGCTTTCTCGGCACGTCCTGATGAGCGTGGCGCACCGGCCCGCCGACGGGATCCGCGCTCATGGCGTGCTCGCTCGATGCGCGGTCCGGGTTGGCCTGGTGTGGGTGACGGTTGTTGGGCAGGATCGGCGCCGGTGGGTACGGCACCGCCGCCGGTCCTGCCAACTCGGGAGACCGTGTTCAGTTGGCGCGTGCGTCGTGCCGAGGTGATGCTGTGGTCCGGTGCGGATCATGTTGGCAAGACAACAGCAGTTCAGGCGGTCACGGAAGGTGGAGCGCAGTCGGTTCCGTGCTATTCCGGAATCGAATATTCGGCGGGCAGTTCAGGGCGGCCCAGGCGTCGGAGATGATCTCGGGAAGGCGTGACTTTTCAGCTCGCCAGCCCAGCTCGGAGTGGATGCGGGTGCTGTCGGCCCACAGGGTTGCCGGCTCGTGCGCGGCGGCGGTGTGCCGTCGGGTGACGGGTCGTCCGGTCACTGCCTCGGCGGCGGTAATGACGCCGTGCACGGTGCTGGGGTGGCCACTGCCGACGTTGTAGACGCGCCACCTGCCCGGCTCACACGCGTGCAGGGCGAGGAGGAACGCGGTGGCCATGTCGGCGACGTGCACGAAGTCGCGGACTGCGCTGCCGTCGCCGTTGATGACCAGCTCGGGTGCTCGGCCCTGTTGGACAGCCAGGAGCTGGGGAATAAGCCGACTCGTGTCGCGGTCGGGGTGTCCGGGCAGGGCTCCGGCCACGTTAAAGGCGCGCAGGCTGATCGCCCCGATCGCTCCGGTAGCGGCGAGGTCCGCGGCTGCCTGGTCGGCAGCGAGCTTGCTCGTGCCATACGGGCTACTCGGCGCCACGGCCGCCATCTCGCTGATCGGTTGGGCGGCCTGTTCGCCGTACACCGCGCAGGTGGAGGCAAGGACCAGCCGCCCCCCACGGGCGCTGGCGAGGGCGTCGAGGAGGGCCAGCGTGCCACCGACGTTGGTGCGCCAGTAGTCAACGGGACTGCTCCGCGACTGGCGGACCTTGGTCAGCCCGGCCAGGTGGCACACACCGTCGACCTCGGCGAGCGCCCGGGGCAGAGTCTCGGGTGTGCGCAGGTCGCCTTCCAGCCGGGCAACGCCGTGGGGCAGCGCGGATGTCCCGGAGCGGGTCAGCCCCATGACCTCGTACCCGCAGTCGACCAGCAGCGCGGCCACTGCGTAGCCGACAAAACCGGCGGCCCCGGTGACCAGAACCCTCATCGGTCGAGGAGCTGATGCCGGTGCTGCCAGGCCAGCTCAAGGCAGGCCCGGGCGATCGGTGCTAACGGCTCGGCGCGCAGCCGCTCGCGAGCCGCCGCAGTGAACGGGATCCCGACTGTGGGACAGCCGGCCTTGGTGCTGACCGCAGCCCCTTCCTCATTCACGGCGACCATCCCGGAAAACAGCGCATCGAACACCGGTGAGGCGATGACCGCGACCGTCACCAGCTCTACCCACAGGGTGAGCGGTTCGAGCACCACGGCGCAGGCAAAGACACGGAAGTCACCAGCCTGGCGGGCCCGCTCGAAAGACGCAAAGGGTTCGTCGGTGCCATAGGCGATCGGGTCAATGCTGTTGCCATCGTGCTCGCTATTGCCGAGGAACTCCTCGGAGTACTCGCGCTGGATGTTACGCCAGAGCGAGAAATCATTGGCTTGATGTGCCGGTGCGAGGGCCGCGGGCTGGAAAACACCCGCGGGCATCACGTGGTACATACCACCCCCGGCGGCCACCGCCTTGGCGTCCCGGTGATGCAGGTACACGCGGTGACCCTCGATCGGGTCGCGCCGGATCGTCAACGTAGCGATACCGGGCAGGACCGGCCGCGCGGACAGATCGAACGGGTCGGCGATACTCCGGCGAAACGGTAACTCCGGGAAACTCGGGCGCTTTCGGCCCGCGGCGAGCCACGCTTGCGCGAACTCGTGCGCCGACGCTTCACACACGTCAAGAACGCTGAAGTAGCTCGTGTAGTGGAATCCCAGCATTCCCCGGGAAGGCGCCCATGCCAGGTCCAGCAGTCGATAGCTGACGCGGTTGTCGAACAGTCTGGGCCGGGCCAGGTCACGCAGCGCCCGGGAGTAACGGTCATAGCGCTCCCCGCTGGCCATGAGAGGGCGCGCGCCAGCGGATTCCGGGCCCCTGCCGTCCAGCTGCGGTGTCGGTGGATCGGGGCGCCAGGCCAGCTCGACGTCAGTCAGCTCTACCAGACCATCCGGCATCCAGCGTGCGGAGGTGAGGATTGTCGACCCGGGGATGCGTAGCTGCGCCGGGTACAGCTCGGCGGCCAGCTCAGCCAGGACCACGCGGTGGGCGTTGAGCTGGCGCCGGATGCCCCGCCAGTGTTCCTGGCTGTCCCGGACCGGGCCCGGCCGGTCGCTGACGTGCGAGGCCAACGGGATAGCGTCCGCCGACTGGTCCGGCAGAACGCCTAGCCGCTCCGGGGGAATACCGAGCGTCCTGGCGATGTGACGCAGCTCTGTGACGTCTCGCAGGGCCTGGGTACCGTTCTCCAGCTTGGACAGCGTCGACTGCGTGGTGTTGAGCTCGGCGGCTGCGCGCTTCTGGGTCAGCCCTTCATACGTTCGGTACCAACGGATGATCTGCCCAACATCCGAACCATCCGGCGGCGTTGTTGCGGCATGCGCTACCTGCAACCAGCCCATGAAGCCTCCCTCCGCAGTGTCCTCGGCCATTTCGGCCATGATCGCAGATGAGGCCCTCAGGTTGTCCACCGCTGTCGCGGTCCCGCCCTCAGCGGCGTGGGTTGAACCCTCTGATGGCGGCCTCGCTGGCTCCGGCGTCGCGCCCCCCCGAATGGCGAGTTCGTCAAGCTCGTCGGTCAGGCCTGAAACCCCCCGATTGTGCTGACCAGGGGCGGCTACTGTGGCACCGTGCAGACTGAACTGGACCGATTGGCCGACGAGAAGTACCTCCTGCTGACCACCTTCCGCAAGGATGGTCGCGGCGTCTCGACCCCGGTCTGGGTGGCGCGGCGCGGCGAGGAGTTGGTGGTCAGGACAGCCGTCGACGCCGGCAAGGTGAAACGAATCCGCCGCGACGGCGCAGTCGAGATAGCACCGTGTGACGTTCGCGGCCGGCCACGCGGCGAGTCGGTGACGGGGCGCGCCCGGCTGATCGATGCGGACCAGATGCGTGGTGTCCATGTCGCGATCGAGCGGAAGTACGGGATCATCGGCCGACTGGTCACGCTCGGCGTCCGGTTGCGCCAAGGCTCGGACGGGATCGCTGGCATTGCGATCGCCATCGAGGAGACCGACCGTGGCGACTCGCGCCCCGTGCCCTGACCAGGGGACGAGCATCCGGGTCCGAGGGCGACGACTTTCCTGGGTGGACTTCGGGGGCTCCGGACCGCCGATGGTGGCGCTGCATGGCTCATTCGGCCGGGCCAGTGTCTTCACCCCCCTCGCCGAACGGCTCACCACGCGGGTACGGCTGGTCGCCTTCGACCAGCGCGGTCATGGCATGGCCGACCATGGCGGTCCGTTCACCCGCGAGGAGTTCATCGCCGACGCCGCGGCGGTCATTGACACGCTGGGTCTTGGGCCGGTGTCCCTTCTCGGGCACTCGCTCGGCGGAATTACCGCCTACCAACTGGCGGCCCGGTATCCCGAGCTGGTACGGGCGCTGGTCATCGAAGACGTCGGCGCCGTACTGCGCAACCCGGAGGTCGAGCACCCGCTGCTCGACGTACGCGGCTGGCCGACCAGGGCGCCGTCGCTGGAGGCGCTGGCCGAGGCGATCAAGGCACGGGGCGTTCCAGACCCGAGTTACTTCCTGCAGAGCGCGGTCGCGGCAGGCGACGGGTGGCGGCTGCTGTTCGACCCCGACGAGATGATGGACGTCCAGCGACACGGCCTAGGCGACTGGTGGCCAGACTGGCTGGGCTCCAGCTGTCCCGCGCTGTTGCTGCGAGGCGGACATAGCACGCTACTGCCACGCGATCTCGCGGCCGAGATGGTCCGTCGGCGTCCGCGCACCACGCTCGTCGAGTTCCCGACGGCTGGGCACTGGATCCACGATGACGATCCGGATCGTTGCGCGAACGCCATCCTCCGCTTCCTGACCGGCCTCGAGCTACCGTCCATGGGGAACCCGTAACTGCTGACCAGGCTCGATGGTGGAGCCCACGATGCCGTTTAGCTGTTGAATCCGCTCCACCACCGCCCGCTGGTCGGACTGCGGTGCCACCCGGCGCGCCACGTCCCAGATGGTCTCGCCAGCACCCACGCGGATCACCGCCGTTCTCGCCGGGATCCCCGGACTTGTGCCCTGCCCGATCCAGCCCAAGCCACCGACCACGGCCAGCGTCACCATCACGGCCGCAACCACCCTCGCCAGTCGGCCAGACCGCAACGCGGCTGGGCGCGCGGGGTGCGCCCCGCCCATCACCGGGCCCAGCACCCGCCCCCCCTCCGGAGGAACGAGAGGCGGCACGGGCGCCGGAGGTGCCGGAAGCGGCCGGGTGGACGCCGCTAGCCGGACTGGCCTGGCCGGTCTCGGAACCACCTTCTCCCGACGTGCCGTGGGCCAATCGCCCACCGGTGCTGGTGCCGCCATCGAGACTCCTTCCGAGGGTACCATCGAACGCAGGTTCGATCGAACTGCTGTGCGGTGTCTATCACGGTGCTCCGACAAAATCGATGACCCTGCGGCGTGTTGCTCGAACAGGTGTTTGATCTTTGGTGCGACGGTGGTTAGCGTCGGCGTCGCCAAGCAGGCAACCAAGCAGACAGTACCGACAAGCTCGAGGAGGAGCATTGGGACGACAGCGGAACGACGAGCCGGAGGAAGCCGGTTCCGGAGCGCAGGCCCGGGATCCCAGCGTCCCGAGTTCCCACGACGCCGCGCAGCTACACCTTCTCTCGGACCTCGACGACAGCCCGGGCAGTGGTGGCCTCACCCCGCGCCAACGACGGGTCCTTGAGGTGATCCGGGAGTGGGTGGAGCGGTTCGGCTACCCCCCGAGCGTGCGGGAGATCGGCGAGGCGGTCGGGCTTACCTCCACCTCCTCGGTCGCCCACCAGCTGCGGGCACTGGAACGCAAGGGATACCTGCGCCGCGACCCCAACCGGCCGCGCGCGGTAGGGATCCGAGCCGCCGACGCTGAGCCTGCGGCCCCGGAGGTCCCGACTGGGGAGGCCGCCAGGCCCACCCCCGTTTTCGTTCCCGTGGTCGGCCGGATCGCCGCGGGCGGTCCGGTGCTGGCCGAGCAGGCCATCGAGGACGTCTTCCCGCTGCCGAGGGAAATCGTCGGCGCGGGGTCGCTGTTCCTGCTGCGAGTCGCGGGCGACTCCATGATCGAAGCGGCGATCACCGACGGCGACTGGGTGGTCGTCCGCCAGCAACCCAGCGCGGAGAACGGGGACATCGTCGCCGCCATGATCGACGGTGAGGCGACCGTGAAGACGTTCAAACGCCGGGACGGGCACATCTGGCTGCTCCCCCACAACCCCGCCTACCAGCCGATCCCCGGAGATCACGCAACCGTGCTCGGCCGGGTGGTGGCGCTGCTGCGCCGGCTGTGAGCCAACGAACGAGGTCAGGGATGGATCAGGTACGCGGTGAGCGCACCAGCGAGGTCCGGCCGCACCCGGGCGCGCAGCCGGGTGCCGTCTTCGGTGTGGTCGGTGGCCAGCATCTCGCCCTCGGCGTGCACCCGGGCGACCAAGGCACCTTCGGTCCACGGCAGCAACGCGTCGACCTCAACCTGAGGTTTCGGCAGCTCCTCGGCGATCCGCCGCACCAGACCGGTAAGACCGGCACCGGTGTGCGCCGAGACAAACGACGCGTTCGGCAGCAGATGGCGCAGCCGCGACAGCACGAACTGGTCGGCAGCGTCGATCTTGTTCACCACCACCAGCTCGGGTGGCATCGGCGTCTGGAGTCTCTCGGCGATCTCGGCCAGAACCTCGCGCACCGCCTCCACTTGCCGCTCGGGCGTCGGGTCGGCGCAGTCGACCACATGCAGCAGCAGGTCCGCGTCAGCGGTCTCCTCCAACGTGGAGCGGAACGCCTCCACCAGCTGATGCGGCAGGTGGCGGACAAAACCGACGGTGTCGGTCAGCGTGTATTCCTGCCCTCCTGGCGTGGTGGCCCGCCGGGTGGTGGGGTCCAAGGTGGCGAACAGGGCGTCCGCCACCAGCACCCCAGCACCGGTGATCGCATTGAGCAGGCTGGACTTGCCCGCGTTGGTGTAGCCGACGATGGCCACGTTGGGCACCTCGCTGGCGCGCCGACGGCTGCGCTTGGTGTCGCGCACCGTGCGCATCGCGGCGATGTCGCGGCGTAGCTTGGCGAGCCGACGGTGAATGCGCCGCCGGTCGGTCTCCAGTTTGGTTTCCCCAGGTCCGCGGGTGCCCACTCCCCCACTGGCCCCACCCCCAGCACCGCCGGCCTGCCGGGACAGCGACTCACCCCACCCACGCAGCCTCGGCAAGAAGTAACTCAACTGGGCCAGCTCGACCTGCGCCTTGCCCTCCCGAGAGCGAGCGTGCTGGGCGAAAATGTCCAGGATCAGCGCAGTCCGGTCGATGACCTTGACCTTCAGCGTGGCCTCCAGCTGCCGCAGCTGGCCGGGGGTGAGCTCGCCATCACAGATCACTGTGTCCGCCGCGGTACTCAGGACGATCTCGCGCAGCTCGCCGACCTTGCCGGAGCCGATGTAGGTTGCCGGGTCGGGGTGCTCGCGGCGCTGGAGGAGACCATCGAGCACCTGCGAGCCCGCCGTCTCGGCAAGCCGGGCCAGCTCGATGAGCGACGCCTCGGCCTGGGCCACGGAGCCCTCGGCCCATACCCCGACGAGCACCACGCGCTCCAGGCGTAGCTGCCGGTACTCGACCTCGGTGACATCAGCGAGTTCGGTGGACAGCCCTGGCACGCGACGCAGCGCCGAACGCTCCTGGAGATCCAGCTCACCTCGGGACGTCGAGCCGGGAAGGCGGGACGGAAAGCTCGGTGAGGTGGTCATACCCCTCTCAATCTACCTGTCGCTCGATCGATCATGCCTATGAGCAGCCAGTATATCTGCCTCGGGGTTCCCTGTGCCGACGCTGAACCCAGCGGCGATCCGCCAGCTGTTTCGTGATCAGCATGCGCGACTCTACAGTGATCGGTCGTGGAGCCCCTTGACAACGCGTTTCTCCATGGCGACGGTGCGCGCCGCCCTGGCCGCCCGGGATATCGGCACGGTCTAGGGTGTGCCTCTCAGATTCCGCCGAACTGGAAGACGGCTAACGCGGTGTCGAAAGCGTCCTCAGAATCCGTGACGACCATGCCGCCCTCGCCTGCGGGCAGGTTCTTGGACCGGTTGAAGCTGAAGGCGCCCGCGAAGCCGATGCCTCCGACCTGCTGGTCGTTCCAGCGGGCGCCGTGTGCCTGACAGGCGTCTTCGACCAGGGCCAGCCCGTGGCGGTCGGCCAGTCGCCGGGCCTGAGCTAAGTCCGCAGGTACACCGTTCAGGTGGACAACGACGATCGCTCGGGTGCGTTCGGTGAGGAGTGTCTCGGCGTGGGCAAGATCGATCCCGTAGGTGTCCGGGCGGACGTCGCAGAAGCGTGGTACGAGCCCAGCGTGGACGGCAGCGAGTGCGCTCGCGACGAAGGTGAATGCGGGGACGATCACTTCGTCACCTGGGTCGGCCCGTAAGGCCCGGAAAGCGAGGGTCAGTGCAGCGGTGCCACTGTTGGTGGCGAGGGCGTACTCTATAATCCTTCCAGTCGTGACGTGTAGTGACATTGTCGACCGGCGAGTTCGTTGCGGCGTAGGACGTCATGGAGCAGTTCGGGCTCGCCAGATAGGCAGGCCGGGGGCCAAGTGTTGAGCATCGTCACCTCCTGATGGTCGAGTCGAGCAAGAAGTCGAGTTGGTGGGCCAAGGCCTCGCTGCGCCTCGGGTCCTGGCCGCAGTAGTAGACAGCCATATTCCACAGCACCCGAGCTTGGTAAGCGCGGATGCGGCGCCCATGACCATTGGTCAATTCCAGCACGCGTGCGAACAACGGCCCGCAGTCGGGTTCCTTGAGTAGGATCGTCGCCCAGTCATAGAGAGGGTCACCGGCGAAGCAGCCCTGGAAATCAAGTGTGACCAGGGTCCCGTCGCCGGTGACGAGGAAGTTGTCTCGGTTGTAGTCGCCGTAGAGCAAATGCGCGGGGATAACTTCGGGCACGACGGCAAGCAGGCCCAGCAACTCTTCTCGGCGCAGTCGCCAGGCCGGAACGGTGGTAAATTCCGGAGCCTCTTCCAGGTCGAATAGGTAGGAACGCCAGGATTGATAGCGGCCAGTGAAGTCTGCGGTACACCAGCCGTAGCCGCTGAGGGCTGTACCGTGCAGGGTATGGGAGGGGCGTAGGAGATCTGGTAGGCGTGCGGGCACCAGGTCGGTCCGACGCAGGGGCCGTCCGCCGACGGTGATCATGAGCAGGAGGTCATGACCGGGCCGTAGGCAGCGTGCCTCGCGCCGCAGGGAATCGGCGAACCAGCGGGGAGCTATCTTGAGGGTCATGCCGCAGTGCACGGCGAATCGAACGTGCCACACCTGGTTGACGACGCCGCCCGATGCTCGAGTCATGCCAGTAACGGAGTGGCCGACGAGCTGCTGGGCGGCTCTACGGATGTCGCCGGGCCGCAGCACGTCCCAGCCGGTATCGCAGTAGTCCGGCTGGGACACATTCGACGGCGATGGGTCAGCGAAGGCCGGGGATCGCACCGCGAATTATCTCATCGCTGAGTAGTTCGACCTCGGCAAGTCTTTTCTCCACAATGCGGTCGATGTGGGCACGCGCTTGCTCATCCGGTTCACCCGCGAGGGCGGCGGCGCACAGCCAAGGATCACGCAGGTCACGCCCGGATTGAGAGACGAGATGCACGGTGCTTGCGCGGCTTGTCGCCGTGGTGATCTCGCAGGCGATGACATCAGCGAGAACTGAATAGATCTTGCCAATATGGTAGATCGGGTTCTTTCTGAGCACTCCGTTATCAGCGCGCTGCGCGGCTACGGCGAGCGTCACCGCCGGGGCCGCATCCAGGCCGAGCTGCTGTGCGCCGAGGTGCACGTCCGGGCCGGCGAACCCCAAGGACTAACCTTGGCTCACCACGCCATCAAGGCGGTCAGCACTCTGCGCTCCACCAGGGTGCGACGGGAACGATTGCTGCCGTTGGCCACCGCGCTGGAAGTCCGACCCGGCACCGAGGCCCGGGAACTAGCCCGGACTGCCCGGCAGGTCGCCGCAGGCGGGACCGGGGATGTGGTGACGCACACCTAAGTGGTCGGGTGCTCAGCGCGCCGACCACCAGTCACGGGGCCAGCACCACTGACCTGCGACGCAGCTTGGCCAGCCGGCGGGATCAGCGCAGCCCGGTCGATGACCTTGAACATGGCTTCCAGCTGCCGATCGCAGATCACCTTATCCGCTGCGGCGCTTACTATCTTCTCTACGAGATGGGGTTGTGCCGCACTCCTTGAGCGCCGAGCTTGCCGAGAGGATGAACAACATGGCCAATCGTGATCTCGTCGGTGCTCAGTGGATCAGCCGTCAGCTGACCGAGAGGTGATCGCCCGTGGAACACCTCGACCCCGCGCTCCTCGAGGGCGACGAGGTGCACGCCGCCCTGATCGCCCGGGATATCGGCGCGGTGTATCGCCACCTGCGGCGTCTTGGCGTCAGCCAGGGCCACATCGCGCAGCTGACCGGCCAGTCCGAGGAGGAGGTCAGCAAGATCCTCCGGGGCCGGCGGGTGTGCGACGTATGGGTCTTGGAGCGCATCGCCGACGGGCTCGGCATCCCCCGAGCCTGGCTGGGCGTGAGCCACGGTAAGGAAACGGTCCGAGTGCCCCGGTCCACCGCGCCATCACCGGAGTGAGCACCCGGCAAGCTCTCGGGTGCTCAGTGCGCCGACCACCAGTCAGGAGCTAGCCAGCCCCAGGCGACGAGCACCGCTGGCCCGGTCAGCGTGCTGCCGTCCCTGGTGATCGCCACGTGCAACTGACCCCCGGGCATCTGCACGTCGGCCTCGCCGGCATCCCGGCCCTGCGCCTGGAGCGCCGCGGCCAGTGCGGCCACCGTTCCGGTGCCACAGGAACGGGTCTCCCCCACGCCCCGCTCGTGCACCCGCATCCGCAGTTCCTGCGCAGACACCACGTTGACGAACTCGACGTTGACACCGTGCGGGAAGTCCCCGGGGTCGTGTCCCGGCGGCACGGTGAGGTCCAGGTGCTCTACCGGCACGTCCGTCAGGCAGGCCAGGTGCGGGTTGCCGACATCCACCATGAGCCCGGTGAACGCCGCACCCTCGACGGTCACCGTGGACGTGCCGTGGCGGGCAACCCGCCCCATCTCGACCGTCACCGAGCCATCGTCGTTGCGCCGCACGGTACGCGGGCCGGACCTGCTGCCGATCCGGAACTGGGGATCGGCAACCAGCCCGGCGTCAGTCAGGTAGCGCGCGAATACCCGTACCCCGTTGCCGCACAGCTCGGCGAGGGAACCGTCGGCATTGCGGTAGTCCATGAACCAGTCGTCGGCGCAGCTGCCCGGCGGCGCGTCAGAGACCAGCCCCGCGGGCACGGCCCGCAGCACCCCGTCGGCTCCCAGCCCGCAGCGTCGATCGCATAATGCCCGCACCCGGGATGGGGTCAGCTCCAGGGCGCCGGTGGGGTCGGGCAGCAGGACGAAGTCGTTCTCCGTCCCGTGCCCTTTGAGGAACTCGATGCCCTGCTCCATTGCTGGTGAGCCTATCCGCCCACCACCAGCGCGAGCGTGGCGTCGAGCAGGTCGGGGCGCTGGCAGTCCAACCACCTGATCCGGTCGTCCCGACGAAACCAACTGCGCTGCCGGCGGATGAAGCGCCGGGTCGCCTGGGCGGTCGGGCCCGCGGCGCAGGCCGGATCGACCCCCGCGTCCAGCGCGGCGATGACCTGCTGGTACCCCAGGGCCCGCGACGCTGTCGGGCCCTGCCTCAGGCCGAGCGCCAGCAGCTCGCGGACTTCCTCGACGAGCCCGTCGCGGAACATCCCCTCCACCCGGGCATCGACCCGCGCGTCCAGCACCGCAGGATCGGTATCCAATCCGATGATCACTGTGCGGTAACGCGCCGGACCGGGTGGTGGAAGCGCCGCCGCGAACGGGCGTCCGGTGAGCTGGATGACCTCCAGCGCCCGCACCATCCGGCGGGTGTTGCTCGGCAGGATCCGGCCAGCCGCCACCGGGTCGAGCCGACGCAACCGGCGATGCAGCGCCGGCGCCCCCTGCTCGGCCAGTTCGGCCTCCAGCTGGGCCCGTACTTCGGGCACGGTAGTCGGGAAGTCCAGGTCGTCCAGCACAGCCCGGAGGTAGAGCCCGGAACCCCCGGCGAGCACGGGCACCCGGCCCCCGGCGAGCATCTGCTCCACACTGCGGCGGGCCTCGCGCTGGTAGGCCGCCACCGAGGCGGTCTCGGTGACGTCGAGGACGTCGAGCAGATGGTGGCGCACCCCGCAGCGCCTGGCGGGCGGCAGCTTCGCGGTGCCGATGTCCATGCCCTGATACAGCTGCATCGCGTCGGCGTTGACCACCTCGCCACCCAGGCTGCGCGCCAGCTTGACCGCGAGCTCGGACTTGCCCGTGGCGCTGGGTCCCACCACCGCGATCCCCCGGGGATTCATGACGGGGCCACCTCCGGTGTCAGGATCGGTGGATGTGACACCACCGCCACGCGTACGATCACCGCTGCAGGTTAGTGCCCACCTCGCTCCTGCGCCCCTGCCCGCGCACCCCAATCGCGTCACTATCGCCCGAGCCGGGTGTTTCGGGACCGCCCGGTCGAGGTGCACGCAACCTGTGCAGTCGGGGCGCCCGCAGAACGTGGCCGCGGGCACAAGGGCGAGGAAGGCCGGCATGACCGAGCACAACCACACCGGGCAACGTCTGGAGATCGGCACCCCATCCGGTCCTCCACCCTCCGTCTCGCGCGCCTGCCGGGATCCGCAGCGCTGGGGGCGGGTAGCTCCCGATGGCACCGTGTACGCCCACACCGCTGAGGGCGAGCGAGTCGTCGGTTCCTGGCAGGCCGGCACCGCCGAGGAAGGCCTGGCGCACTTCGCCCGCCGCTTCGATGACCTGCTCACCGAAGCCGAACTGCTCCAGACCCGGTTGAACTCCGGGGTAGGCGACCCCAAGCAGACCCTTTCCCGGGTGCGCACCTTGCGCGAGGAGCTCGCCGAGCCGACCGTGGTGGGTGACCTCGCCGGCCTCACCGCTTTGCTGGACCACCTGCAGCGGCACGCGCAGGAGTCCCTCGCCGGCGCTAAGGCGACCCGGGAACAGGCTCGAACGCGAGCAACCGCCCGCAAGGAGGCACTGGTCGAGGAGGCCGAGCAGATCGGCGCCGAGTCCACCCAGTGGAAGGCCGGCGGCGACCGGTTGCGCACCATCTTAGATGAGTGGAAAACGATCAGGGGCGTAGACCGGAAGACCGACGAGGCGCTCTGGCGCCGCTTCTCCAAAGCTCGGGACACCTTCGCCCGGCGCCGTGGCGCGCATTTCGCCGAGCTCGACCGGCAGCGCGCCGGGGCTCGGAACCGGAAGGAGGAGCTGGTCATCGAGGCCGAGAAGCTGGCCGACTCCACTGACTGGGCCGCCACCTCAGGTCGCTTCCGCAGCCTGATGGCGGAGTGGAAGAGCACCGGGCGCGCGTCCAAAGAAGCCGACGACGCCTTGTGGCAGCGGTTCCGCGCTGCCCAGGAACGTTTCTTCAGCCGCCGCAGTGCCACCTTCGCCGCGCGGGACTCGCAATGGGAGCAGAAGATGATGCGTAAGGAGGAACTGGTTGCCGCCGCGGAACGAATCGATCCCGCGGGTGACGTGGAAGCTGCCCGATCGCAGCTGCGGGGAATTCAGCAACGCTGGGAGAGCGTCGGCAAGGTTCCGCGGGAGCGGGTCCGAGAGCTCGAAAACCGGTTGAGGGCCGTCGAGGAGCGGATCCGCTCGGCCGCCAACACCCAGGGGCGGCAGGCCGAGGGCGAGTCCCACGCCCGGGTGGCCCAGTTCCGGGAACGGGTGCGGCAATACGAGGCCAGAGCGGCGAAGGCCCGCGCCGCCGGGGATGACCGCCGGGCCACCACGGCGCAGGCCCAGGCTGATCAGTGGCGGGAGTGGCTGGCCGCCGCCGAGCAGGCCCTCACCAGCCGGTGAGTCGGAAGGTCGACAGGATGGTGGCCGCTAGCGGTCCCCAGTCGCTAGGGCACGCTGGCACGCAGGTCGACTGGGCGCCATGGTGCAGCAGGCACAAGCAGTTCTGGATCACCGGTCCACAGCTCGCCGTCATGCCGGAGGGCTGTCGCCACAGCGAAGGCGCCCGCGTACGACATCCGGTGCTCAGCCTTGATCGCGGCGGCAGCCCGGACGACGGCCTCCGGCGGTAGCTCGGCGTGGAGAACACGACACAGATCGCGGACTGTTGCATCGGCCTCACCGGAGCCATACCGGCGACGCAGGATGTACAGCACTTCACCGAGATTGATCCAACTCATGATCGGCCCCCGCTCGAGTTCCCGAGCGACCCGGCTGGCGTCCGGCCCATCTTGGAGCATGGTGAGCACGGCCCAGGAGTCGAGGACAACCGTCACGCTCTGCGGTCCTCCTGCGCACGCTCCGCGGCGCGCTCGCTGACCAAGACGTCGGTCAGAGGCTCGCCCACATACCGTCCGAGCAGCGGGCGGCCGGGCTGAACGAGACGCACTGCCACGTGATCCCCGTCCCGCCAGATCTCAACCTCGTCACCCGGCTGGATACCAAGCTCGGCGCGCAACTGCTGGGGAATGACGACCTGACCCTTCGGTCCCACACGCGCGGTCATACCGACCAGTATAACCGTCTCACTCCCGCCGGAGGCTCAGGGCCGACCTGTCACACCGAGGCCGTGCTCACAACCGTCTCCGCATCGTTGGCAGGTCCGCCACGTTCCCCGCGTCCGACCTCTGCGGATTCGTCGCCGCTGGGTCACCTCAGCCCACCAGCTGCGTAACCCCATTGTTCGGCATCTCCTCTGTCTGGCCGTTTCGGGTGTCGGGTGCTCAGCCAGCCATTCCGTCAAGGTGTCGAGTAGCGTCGTGGCGCCCTTTTCGTCGAGGACGTACAGGCAGGCGCCCGTGACATGGGGGTCAAACACCACGGACCTGCCCTGCATGCTCACCAGCAGGTTGGCGAAACCAATCGGACCCCGGTGCAACCGACAGGTCGCTGGTAGCGCTTTACGGCGGCGCTTGTCCGGGCCGTGGGCATGGTAGCTGTCCCAGTCCATCACGTTCCCTTTCTTGATCGTGTGAAAACGAATTCCGAAATTGCCTGGCGCGTCGAGGACACGGACGTGGTAAGGCCGCAAGGCGATCAGTTGGCTCCCGGGATCGGTTTTCGTCCACCACGGCCTGCTCAAGGGCGACTGTGCCGAGGAATCGGAGTGCCGCCAACATCGCCGCCGGGAACCGAAGCCGGAGGTCAGCGCTCGACCGGCAGCCAGCCGGCGATTGTGAGGCATAAACCCAGTATCGGGACGTGGCTCGGCTCGGATCCATATCGTCAGGGGTATCTCACGAGGAGATGTAGCCTGATCGGGTGCAGAACTCTCCCGCGCAGATACCCATCACGCTGCCGGCATGGGCCTGGCAACGCGACGACGTTCGCGCTGCCCTCCGCGAGCGTGACGTCGGTGCGCTGTTTCGAGCGGCGCAGCAGTACACAGGTGCCAGCCAGGGTCGTATCGCGGTCGCCACCGGGCTGCTGCAAGGTCGAGTCAGCGAGATCATGCACGGTGCCCGCATGGTGTCGCCCTTGGAGCTGTTCGAGCGGATTGCTGGCGGTCTGGACATGCCCGACGATGCCCGGATGCTGCTCGGGCTGGCACCGCGACACCCGGCACGACTCGATCACCTGAACGCCAGCGGACGGGCGGAGGTCCTCGCGGGGCGGCGTCAAGCGGTGAGTGCGCCGGCAGCGGCGACGCAGCAAGAGCTTACCGAAAAAATTGCTTCCTTGCTGTCATCTTATCTTGGCGATGCTCGGGCCCAGGAGCTTGTACCGCGAGTCGTGCGCGCACTCGAGGTAACCCGACACGCCGGGATTTCCGAGCTTGCTGCGCCAGAAGATCTCGACGCCGTTGTTGAACACTACAAGCAGATATTTCGCAGCGCCCCGCCGTCGGAACTGTATCACGAGATTCTTGGGGTCCGCGCCCATGTTGGTACACTGCTCGACAGTACGCGCGCAGCGAACAGTCACTCCGACCTGGTGGTGATGGCCGGGTGGCTGTCCAATTTGTTGGCGCTCGTTACTCACGATCTTCACGACCGCGCGGCCTCGCTGGTCTGGTGCGCCGACGCTGAGCGGCGCAGCCGAGAAGCCCACTATCCCGAACTGGAAGGCTGGGCAGCGCAAACGAGGGCGCTGATGTCATTCTATGACGGCCGAGCCCACGAAGCCGTTACTCATGCCCAACGGGGGCAGCAGTTTGCCTCGCTCGGCACGGTCGCCCATGCCAAGCTCGTCGCGGAGGAGATGCGTGCCTGGGCGCTGATCGGCAACTCCGACAAGGTATCCAGCACACGGTGGCGCGCCGAGAAAGCAATCGCCCAGCTCCCTGCCGACACACCGAGGCGGGGAGCGCTCTCGATCAGCCTCGCCGAGGATCCCCCGTTCACGGCCACGTCCTTGCTGCTTCTCGGCCGGTATCAGGAAGCCGTGGAAGCGACTCGGCGGGTGATTGCGATCTTTTACGGATCCGATAGCGACGAAGGACGTCGTGAGCATCCCTCCGGTTTTGCCCGTACTCACCTCATTCTGGCGCTCGCCCTAGCCGGACTCGGCGAGCTGGGCGAAGCTCATGCCGCCGGGTGCGTGGCGCTTGACGTGCCTCGGCTGACCTGGCCGGTGGCCGTGCTGGCCGGCCAACTCGACCAGACACTCATGCGCGACTTCACGCACACGGCTGAAGCCTGCGCCTATCACGAACGGTACGTCGCCGCCATGCAACAGAACCCCTCCGTGGGCGGCCAGCCTGCCCGCCCCGACCCCCCTTCTTCATAACCATGGACGAGCCAATCAGCGCAGCGGACGCCGCACGGATTACCGCGTACCTCGATGTTGAAGCCCAGCCGACGCGGCCCACCGGGCACATTATCTTCGGTACCAACCAAGCCACGCCTGCTGACCTGGTCGCTTGCCGATATCACCAAGGACTTGCGCCATTCATCATTTCACTGGTGGAGTGAACCGGCACACCGGCGTGTTGGGCGATAGGTGCGACGAGACGCTGGCATGCGCTACCGGCGAGACACGGCCAGCCGCAGCCACTGCGCGGCGAGCACGGCCATGGCCAGCGCAGCCAACACTAGCCCGATGCCGGGGCCGGAACCGTGCGCGGTCTGCCGGGACCAGATCGCCCACACCCCGTCGAGCATGCAATACGTACAGCCCAGCGCGCTGGCCCAGGCCAGGCCCCAGCGGCGGGTGAGCAGCGTCAGCATGGACAGGCCCACCCCCACCGCCAGCGCGATGGCCGCAAACATCCGGGGAAACAGCCCCACCCGCTCGAGGGGGTTCGAGCTACCCCCCAGCACGGCCCAGCCGCTCGCGTCGCCTACCCAGGGCAGGGTGATCGCCAGCAGCAGCACCATGATCGCACCGGCAATCACCGCCGCGCGCAAACCTGGGTCGATCCGGCGCAGCATCGAGCGCTCCACCGCGTCGATCTCGGCGCGCAGCGCAGCGAGGCCGTCCTGCTCGCCAGCGCTCATCTCGCCGGCCCACCAAATGAGGGCAAGCCCAACACCACCCCCGGCGTCGTCGGACCTCGGCCGGCCGCCCACGCATCACCTGCGGCGGTCCGCCGGTGTGCCCGCAATGCTACCTCGGACACCAGGTGGTGCGGCGCCCCATAGGTGATTTCCGCGAGGACCACATCGCCTGCCCGGACCTCGAATCCGCCCGGCTCGAAGTGCACGAGCCGGCCGTCCCTGGCCCGCCCGCTCATCCGGTGGGTGAGCGGGTCCTTGCGGCCTTCGCCCTCGGAGACCAGCACTTCCACCACACTGCCGATCAGGCTCCGGTTAAGCTCCCAGGAGATTTCCTCTTGCAGCGCGACGAGCCGCTCATAGCGCTCTTGCACGATCGCCTTGGGCATCTGGCCAGCCATGTCCGCGGCCGGCGTGCCCGGACGGCGGGAGTACTGGAAGGTGAACGCCTGAGCAAAGCGTGCTTGCCGGACCACGTCCAGGGTGGCCTGGAAGTCGGCCTCGGTCTCACCGGGGAAACCGACGATGATGTCCGTGGACAGCGCCGCGTCGGGCATCGCGGCCCGCACCTCATCGACAATCTTGAGGTAGCGCTGCGCCCGGTAGGAGCGGCGCATCGCCGCGAGCACGGCGTCCGAACCGGACTGCAGCGGCATGTGCAGCTGGTGGCAGACGTTGGGGGTGGCCGCCATCGCCTCGATGACATCGGAGGTGAAGTCCCGCGGATGCGGCGAGGTGAAGCGCACCCGCTCGAGGCCCTCGATCCCCCCGCAGGCGCGCAACAGCGCACCGAAGGCGCGCCGGTCGCCGAAGGCGACCCCGTAGGCGTTCACGTTCTGCCCCAGCAGCGTCACTTCGAGCACACCCTCGGCCACCAGTGCCTTGATCTCCGCGAGCACCTCACCGGGCCGCCGGTCGACCTCTTTGCCGCGCAGCGCGGGCACGATGCAAAACGTGCAGGTGTTGTTACATCCCACCGAGATGGACACCCACGCGGAGTGCGCCGCGTCTCGCTTCGCCGGCAACGCGGAGGGGAACACCTCCAGCGACTCGACGATCTCGACCTGGGCAGCGTCGTTGTGCCGAGCGCGCTCCAACAGGACGGGCAACGAGCTGATGTTGTGGGTGCCGAACACCACATCGACCCAGGGCGCCCGGCGGGTGATCTCGGCGCGGTCCTTCTGCGCCAGGCAACCGCCGACAGCGATCTGCATCCCGGGATGCTCGCGCTTGAGCGGGCGCAACGCCCCGAGATTGCCGTAGAGCCGGTTCTCGGCGTTCTCCCGCACCGCGCAGGTGTTGAATACAATCACATCGGGGGTGGCCTCCGCCCGAGCGGGCACGTATCCCGCCGCCTCCAGCAGCCCAGCCAACCGTTCGGAGTCGTGCACGTTCATCTGGCAGCCGTACGTGCGCACGCGGTAACTGCGTGCGCGCTGCTCGGTGCTCGCCGTCATCTCATCCCTTCATCCCTGCCCGCCCGTTCAGCGTAAGGCCAGGTGGAGACGTGGTGGTGTGCGGACCGTTCGACGCGTGCCCGCGTCGTCTCGGCGCGGAGTGCCCGTGATTCCGACCAGGACAGCTCACCCCAGGCTGTACGGTTCCCCGCGGCTCCGCCGGTGGGCCGAAGTCTTGCGACGGGAGATAACCCGGTCCATGAACAACGTTTTTCTCAGTTTCCCGTTGTTCGTGCTGCCGCTGGGCGTGGACACCTTCGCCCTCGCCGCTGCGGTGGGTACGAGCCGGCCCCTCGGATCGACCCGGTGGCGGATCTCAGCGGTCTTTGTCCTTGCTGAAGGAGGCATGCCACTGGTGGGTCTCGCCCTGGGCGCCTCGCTCGGGCAGGCACTCGGAAGCGTCGCGGACTACCTCTCTGGCGGCCTGCTCGTTCTGCTCGGCGGCTACCTCTGGTGGACCAGCGACGATGATGACACCGCGATGGCGCACCGACTCACCAGCGCGCAGGGCCTGGCCTTAGCCGGGCTCGCGCTCTCGATCAGCCTCGACGAGCTGGCGGTCGGCTTCAGCCTCGGCCTTGGCGCCGGGGGCACCACACCCGCCGCCATCGTCGCCGCCATCGCGCTCCAAACGCTGGTCGTGTCCCAGCTCGGGTTGTCTTTCGGGGTCCGGATCAGCGAACGCTGGCGCGAGTACGTCGAACGCGTGGCTGGCCCCCTGCTCCTCGTGCTGGGTGGGGTTCTGCTGGTCGAAGCGCTCGTCCACACCGGGCTGCTCACGGCACGCCACGCCGTCACTGTGGGCCTCCTCGGGGGCCTTCTCGTAGGCCTTCTCGGGGGCACTGTCATGATCGGCGCGCACCGTTTCGCGCCGGCCTGGGTCCAGGCAAGGCAGCTCGTGGACGACCGTCGTGGATCGTGAGTCCCGGCGACCCTGGCCCGGGCCGTCGGCGGGCACCTGGTTGCTCGCGGTACGGGGAACCGTGCTTCGGCGGGCCCGGCGGCGCCCAGGGCGGACCGGCTGCCTGCTGCTCGTGCTCCTGATCGCGACACTGTGGGTGCTGGGCCAGGCCCTCAACAGGATTACCGCCTTGTTCACCGACCACCCCGCTCCGGTGGCGGGCAGGCCGTTCGACACGGTCACCCCAGCCCGCCTGGCAGGCAGTGGATCGCCCACCATGGACCGGATTGCCCGGCGGGGCAGGCTCATCGCCGCGATCCAGGAAGCGCCCGGGCTGGCCCAACGCTCGCCAGATTCTGACGGCTACACCGGGTTCGACATCGCGGTGCTGGATCTGCTCGCCCGGGGGCTGGGGGTGGATCCCGCCCGCACCACCGTGAAGCCGTTGAGCGCAAGGAGCCGCGAGGCGGCACTGGGCAGAGCTGAGGTGGATCTCGCGCTCGGCGGCTATGAGATCACCGCGGCGCGGGCCGCCCAGCTCGGTGTGGCGGGTCCGTACCTGGTGCGCCCGCTGCGGCTGGCGGTGCCCGCCACCAGCCCGGTGACCGGACTAGCCTCGCTCGGCCGCAGGGCGGTATGCGCACCCACGGACTCGCCGGCCGCGGCAGCACTAGCCCAGAGCGGGGTGAGGCTGCAGACCCAGGCGAGTCTGGAGGAGTGCGCCCACCTGCTCGGGAGTGAGGTCGAGGCGATCGCCGCAGGCCAGGATGATCTGGCAGCGTTGCTCTCCCAGCAGCCCGGCACGCTGCGGATGGTCGGCGCGCCGCTGGGGAGCACTGAGTACGGCATCGGCCTGCCGCCGGGTGACCCGCTACTGCGCGACCGGGTCACCGCAGTGCTGCGGCGCGCCATCGCCGACGGCACCTGGGCTCGCCTCTACGCGCAGTACCTCGGCACCCCGGTGCCGAGCCCCCCGGTGCTGCGCTGATCCACTTCCGGGCTGATCCACTTCCGGGCTGATTCACTTCCGGGTGCGGCGAAAGAGCCGGATCAGCGGGTCGAAGCGGACGTCCGCCACCCGTTCCTTCATCGGGATCAGCGCGTTATCCGTGATCTTGATGTGCTCCGGGCACACTTCCGTGCAGCACTTGGTAATGTTGCAGAACCCCAGGCCGTGCTCGTCCTGGGCGGACCGTTTGCGATCCACGCCTTCCTCCTCGGCGGCGTCCAGCGGGTGCATGTCGAGCTCAGCGATCCGCATGAGAAAACGAGGTCCGGAGAAGCTCGTCTTGTTCTCCTCGTGGTCGCGGATCACGTGGCAGGTGTTCTGGCACAGGAAGCATTCGATGCACTTACGGAATTCCTGCGAGCGTTCCACATCCACTTGCTGCATCCGGTATTCGCCGGGCTGCACGCCCTTGGGCGGCATGAATGACCGCACCTCGCGCGCCTTGTGATAGTTGTATGCCACGTCGGTGACGAGATCGCGGATGACCGGGAAAGTCCGCATCGGGGTAACCGTCACCGGCAGCTGCGGCGGTAACGTGGACATCCGCGTCATGCACATCAGGCGCGGCCGGCCGTTGATCTCAGCGCTGCACGATCCACACTTGCCCGCCTTGCAGTTCCACCGCACCGCGAGATCGGGTGCCTGGGTGGCCTGCAAGCGGTGGATGACATCGAGGACCACCTCGCCCTCCTGGACCTCGACATCAAAGTCGACAAGGCTCCCGCCGTGGGTGTTACCCCGCCACACCCGGAAGCGCCGCTGGTCGCCCATGTCAGTCCGTCCCTCCCGAAAGCTCCTCGGCGGTAAAGTATTTCTCCAGCTCGTTGCGCTCGAAGAGGTCAAGCAGGTCCTCCCGCATGAGGACCTGCTCCTTGGGCGTGATGTGCACGCCACCTTCGGCTCCGGTGGTGCGCTGAGTACAGACCAGCAGGACGCCTCGCCAGGCGCGGTCCATCACCGGATAGTCATCTCGGGTGTGCCCACCGCGGCTTTCGGTCCGCTCCAGAGCCGCCCGTGCGACGCACTCGCTCACCGCGAGCATGTTGCGCAGGTCCAGGGCGAGGTGCCAGCCGGGATTGAACTGCCGGTGACCCTCCACCACCACGCGTTGGGCTCGGCGACGCAGCTCGTCAAGTTTCTTGAGCGCGAGTTCCATCTCCCCCGCCCTGCGGATGATGCCGACCAGGTCATTCATGGTCTGTTGGAGCTCTTGGTGCAGCAGGTAGGGGTTCTCGGCGCCCACGGTGCCCGTTTCTGTGCCGAAGGGGCTGATCGCCTGCTGCGCCGCGGCCTGCACGTCGGTCTCGCGGACCGATGGCCGGTGAGCGCCCAGGGAATCGACGTAGCTCGTCGCCCCGAGGCCGGCCCGGCGACCGAAAACGAGCAGGTCGGATAGGGAGTTACCGCCCAGCCGGTTGGAGCCGTGCATCCCACCGGCCACCTCACCGGCCGCGAAGAGCCCACGCACCGAGGCTGCCGCGGTGTCCGGATCGACCTCCACGCCGCCCATGACGTAATGGCAGGTGGGGCCGACCTCCATGGGCTCAGCCGTGATGTCGACGTCGGCCAGTTCCTTGAACTGGTGGTACATCGAGGGAAGCCGTTTCTTGATGACCTCAGCGGGAAGCCGGGTCGAGATGTCGAGGAAGACCCCTCCATGCGGTGCACCGCGACCCGCTTTCACCTCGGAGTTGATCGCTCGCGCGACCTCGTCGCGAGGCAGCAGCTCGGGCGGCCGGCGGTTGCTGTCCGGATCGTCATACCAGCGGTCCGCCTCCTGCTCCGAGGTCGCGTACTGCTCGGAAAAGACCTCGGGGATGTAGTCGAACATGAAACGCTTGTTTTCGGAGTTGCGCAGCACTCCACCATCGCCGCGGACCGACTCGGTGACCAGGATTCCCTTGACACTGGGCGGCCACACCATTCCCGTGGGGTGGAACTGAACGAACTCCATATTGATCAGCCTCGCACCGCACCGCAGGGCGAGCGCGTGCCCGTCTCCGGTGTACTCCCAGGAATTGCTGCTAACCTTGAAAGCCTTCCCGATACCGCCAGTGGCCAGCACGACAGCAGGTGCGTCGAACCGGACGAAGCGGCCTGTCTCCCGCCAGTAGCCAAGCGCCCCGGCCACCGTGTCGCCATCCGTGAGCAGGTCGGTAATCGTGCATTCGGCGAAGACCTTGAGGTTAGCCTCATAGTCGCCGTGCTGAGCGAAATCCTCCTGTTGGAGCGAGACGACCTTCTGTTGCAGCGTGCGGATCAGCTCCAGACCTGTGCGATCGCCCACATGCGCCAGCCGCGGGTACTCGTGTCCACCAAAGTTGCGCTGGCTGATCTTGCCGTCCTTGGTGCGGTCGAACAGTGCACCGTAGGTCTCCAGCTCCCATACTCGCTGCGGCGCTTCCTGCGCGTGCAGTTCGGCCATCCGCCAGTTGTTGAGAAATTTTCCTCCGCGCATGGTGTCGCGAAAATGAACCTGCCAGCTGTCCCGTGAGCTCACGTTGCCCATCGACGCCGCGATTCCTCCCTCGGCCATCACGGTGTGGGCCTTGCCGAACAAGGACTTGCAGACAACAGCGGTGCGCTTGCCCAGCTCACGGGCCTCGATCGCGGCGCGCAGCCCGGCGCCGCCAGCGCCGATCACCACGACGTCGTAGTCGTGCCGCTCGATCTCGGTCATAGCTACCGCTTCCTCATCAGGTTATACGGGTATGGTCAATGGGCACAGTCAATGGAACAAGCGCGGGTCGGCTATCCAGCCAGCGGAGACAGCCATGATGTAAAAGTCCGTCAGCATCACCGTGATGAGCGACGTCCACGCGAACTGCATGTGGCGACCGTTGAGCTTGGACAGCTGCGTCCAGCCCCAGTACCGCACGGGATGCAGGGAGAAATGCTTCAGCCGGCCTCCGAAAACGTGCCGGCAGGCATGGCATGACAGTGTGTACAGCCACAGCATCGCGACATTGATCAGCAGGATCAACGAACCCAGGCCCACCCCGAAGCCACCGGCGGCAGGGAAGAACGCCAACACCACGTCATAGGTGTTGATCAGCAGCAACACGCTGGCGAGGTAGAAAAAATACCGATGCAGGTTCTGCAGAACCAGCGGGAGGCGGGTTTCCCCGGTGTACTTCTTCGCCGGCTCAGTCACCGCGCATCCGGGTGGTGACAAGAGAAAAGCTCGGTAGCCAGCCTTGCGATAGTAATAGCAACTGGCTCGAAACCCGGCGAGTATCGGGAAAATCAGGATCGGCAGCGGCAACGCCAGGGGAAACGCCGGTAACGGGGTGCCGAGATGCGACGAGCCCGGGGCGCACGAGTCGCTCAAGCACGGCGAGTACAACGGAGTGAGGTAGTGGTATTCACCGACCCAGTAGTCACTCCGCATAAACAGCCGGATCGTGGTGTAGACGATGAAGGCCCCCAGCACGATGGCCGTCACCAAGGGCGAGAGCCACCAGCGGTCGGTGCGCAAGGTCCGGGCGGAGGTTGCTACCCGAACGGAGGGCATCCGACCAGGTTGGCCGACCCCAGAGGGCGGGGACGAGGAGGTGGTGGTCATGACGTCGATTCGGGTCGGGGCCACAGGCCAGCGTGGTCAGTTCAGCGTGCGGTGGCGGCCGCAGCCGGTTCGCCACGGGCAGGCGGCCCGTGAGGCGATAACTGACCGTAAGCCCGGCCCATGGCACAGGTCAAAGATATGGTGACGCTCGTCTCGATAGCAGTAAGCTATCGACGTGCAGCTCCAGCAACTGGTGTACTTCCTGGCCGTTGCTCGGACCCGCCACTTCACCCGGGCCGCCGAGCTCACGCACGTCGCGCAGCCGTCGCTGAGCAAACAGATCCAGTGTCTGGAGCATGAGCTGGGCAGCGAGCTGTTCCATCGAGCCCGGGGTAACGTGACGCTCACGCCAGCGGGCGAGGTGCTCGTTCCGTTCGCCAAACGGATCCTGGCCGACGTCGAGACCGCCCGGTTGCAGGTGAACGAGCTGGCCGAACTGCGCCAGGGCCGGCTGCGGCTGGGCGCCACCCCTAGCCTCTGCACCGGGCTGCTGGCCCACGCGCTCGCTGACTTTCACATCCGCCACCCCGGCATCCAACTCCTCATCGACGAAAGCGGGTCCCGGGATTTGGTCCGGCAGCTCGCGGAAGGAGCCATCGACCTAGCGGTAATCACCTTGCCGGTGCACCGCGGAGACCCCACCCTGGACACCGTCCCCATCCTCCGCGAGCAGCTCACCGTCGCCGTACCGCGCACCTTGGACCTCAAGGTCGACTCATTTCGGATCGAGGACCTCCGGGACCGCCCGCTGGTGATGTTCCGGGAGGGCTACGACCTCAGATCAATGACCCTCACAGCCTGTCAACGAGCGGGGTTTCAGCCACGGTTCGCCATCGAAGGAGGTGAGATGGACGCGGTACTCAGCTTCGTGGAAGCGGGGCTCGGGATCGCTGTGGTCCCCAGCATGGTGCTCCAGGGCCGCCCTCAGCTTCGTGGTGTGCCGTTCGTGCCACCCCCTCCGGTCCGGACGATCGCGCTTGCCCACCGCACCGACGTGCGCCCAACCCGAGCTGCCGAGGAGTTCCGCGCCACACTGTTACGGCTGTTCAGCGGGGCGCACAGCCACGGCAGCCTCCCCGCCGGCGTCGAGTTCATCTCCCCCAGCGACGCTGCCAGGGGTTAGTCAGGACACGGTTCAACCTCGGTGGGCCAGCCCTCCAGACCGAGCTCATCGTGCACCACGCGCCACGCCAATGCTTCGGGGTAGCCCTTGCGAGCCAGCATCCCGCCCAGCTTGCGGGTCAGGGCACTCGCGTCCCGCCCGGTGCTGGTGAGGAGCTTGCGTCGGACCAGTTCCCGGGCCCGCTGTTCCTCATCCTCGGGTCGCACCTCGGCCACCGCCTGGTCAGCGATCTCGCTCGGCACTCCCCTGCGCCGGAGCTCACTACCCAGCGCTGTCTTCCCGAGGCCGCGGTGGCGGTGCCCGGAGTGCACCACCGACTCGGCCAGGGCGGCGTCGTCTACCAAGCCCACCTCGCTCAGCCGAGCGAGCACCGGTTCGCCGACTTCCTCAGGAATCCCGCGTCTCCGCAGTGCATCGGCCAGCTCAGCCCGGCTGCGCGGCCGCGCGGTGAGCAGCCGCAGGCAGATTCCCTGCGCTTGCGCCGCCGGAGTCATGGCAGGCCCTGGGCTCAACACGGGTTGGGACATCAGAAGTCCACCGGGGCCGGCACGGTCTGGTCGTCATCCAACTTCGCCCCGATACCAAGCTTGTCCTTGATCAGCTTCTCAATCTCAGCAGCGACGTCGGGATTGTCGGCGAGGAATTTGCGCGCGTTCTCCTTACCCTGGCCCAGCTGGTCACCTTCATAGGTGTACCAGGCACCTGACTTGCGGATGACGCCCTGTTCCACTCCCAGATCGATGAGCGAGCCCTCCTTGCTGATCCCATGACCATAAAGGATGTCGAACTCTGCCTGTTTGAAGGGGGGTGCACAGTTGTGGACGACGACGTCGTTCGCCACGAAGTTATGCAGTTCATCGACCTCGATGTCGAACGTCCGGCACCGACGCGACGGCAGGACGGCGACGACCCGCGAGTAGCACAGCTCCTCAGCAACGATCTGCTGAAGAAATACATCGTCGAGGGCGTCAGCGAGACGCACGAGCCGGTCCCTGCGGAGGCGACTCGCACCCAACACCTGTCTCATCCCGCCTTGCGGGTCACCTGCCCGTTCGCCGATCAGCTGGGCAGCCTGCTGGGCCGTGACGCCGCGATCTGCCAGGTGGCTGAGCACCGACTCTGTCACATCGGCGGGTAAGTAGATCCGCTGGGATCCTCGATACCGGCTACCGAGCGAGGCAAGCTCCTTGACGAGCACGTTCCCCCGCGGGCCCCACATCGGAACGGCAGCGGCGAAGGTGCCGACGTTGTCGACGCCGCGCTCCGGTGCCACCGGCTCGGCGTCCCCGAATTCCAGGAACTCACGGGGTCTCGCCACCCGATCCCCGGCCACGAGTTGACCTGCTGGGCGCCAGCCATCCTCGGTGAGGATCTTGTGGTCCGGCGTTACCCATAGCTCGGTGCCGTCCCTCAAGCGCAGACCCATCACGTCTTGCTCACCCTGGTCGAACCAGGAGACCACCGGTCGGCTGTGCAGCATCCCCATCTTGTCAGCGGCGACCACGTGTACCGGGAGCTGGTTATCGACGACGTCCTCGATCAGGTGCGTCTGACCCGTTACCGGGTCGAAGACCCGAGTTCCGGCGGCTACGCATTTGTTCTTCACCACTTTCACCCGCGTCCGGTTGCCCACTGCATCCGCGCCGTCCTTGAGCGTCTCAATCCGGCGGATATCCAGCCGTACCGAGGCGTAGAACTTCAGTGCCTTGCCGCCTGTGGTGGTTTCCGGGGAACCGAAGAAGACCCCGACCTTCTCTCGGAGCTGGTTGATGAAGATTGCGGTGGTGCCCGAGTTGCTCAGCGCACCGGTGATCTTTCGCAGGGCCTGGCTCATCAGACGGGCCTGCAGGCCAACGTGTGAGTCACCCATCTCGCCTTCGATCTCTGCCCGCGGCACCAGGGCCGCCACCGAGTCGATCACCACGACATCCAGCGCACCGGAGCGGATCAACATATCCGTGATCTCTAGCGCCTGTTCCCCGGTGTCGGGCTGAGAGACCAGCAGGGCGTCGGTGTCCACTCCGAGCGCCTTCGCATAGTCGGGATCCAACGCGTGCTCGGCGTCGATGAAGGCGGCGATCCCGCCGGCACGCTGGGCGTTGGCCACTGCGTGCAGCGCGACCGTCGTTTTTCCGGAGGACTCCGGGCCGTACACCTCGATCACCCGGCCACGGGGCAGGCCACCGATGCCCAGTGCCACGTCCAAGGCGATGGAGCCGGTAGGGATCACCTCGATGGGTGCGCGGCCCTCCTCACCAAGGCGCATCACCGAGCCCTTGCCGTACTGCTTGTCGATCTGGGCCAAGGCGATCTCGAGCGCCTTCTCCCGGTCCAGTGCTGGTGCCATCTGACGGTCCACCTCGCTCATCGGTTCTTCGGGGTCGGGGCCGACGCTATGCGGTAGGACCGACATTTCGCGGCGACACACGCCGGATCTGTGGACAGGGCTCCGACTGTGGACAACATCCTAGACGAACACGTGTTCGACGCCAGGATCGACACGTTCGGTTGAGCCCATCAGCGCCGCTCTTCGGGAACGTCGAAGGTGGCGCACACCACGGCCCAGACCCGCTTGGTGTCAACCCCCGCATCCAGCGCCCCGTTCACGGTCCGACCGCCGAGCTCGGCGAACACGTGGTCCTGGGCCAGCGCGGCCGCCCTGACCGGACCAAATTCCTCATCCATCCGCTGCCGGAGGTGGGTTATCCGCATCCCTCCAGGTTAGGTACGCCTCCCCGGTTGTCGTGAGGGGGTGCTCAGCTCTCCAGCGGCGTGGCGCGAATGCGGTGCCCAGCCGCGGTCAAACAGCGACCCGTGGCAAGGTCGAAGCGCCAGCCGTGCAGGGCGCAGGTGAGAATCCCGTCGCAGACGCTGCCGAACTTGGCCAGGTCAGCGCGCAGGTGTGGGCAGCGGCGTTGTACGCGCCAGCTGTCCAGGGTGATGTCCGCGCCGTCATCGTTGCGCTCGTCATACCAGTTCTCGACGTAGTCGATGCGTTCGGCCGACAAGCACTTGAAGAAGACGTAGACGAACTCGTTGTACTGACCGACCCGGCTGGCCCGAAACCGCAGGGACAAGAACAGGCTGTTCGACCAGTCCACCTCGCGGCGGGCCAGGTTGGTGGCGACCAGATCCGCCGACATGGACAGCCGGTAGCGGCAGCGCTCGCCAGCGAACTCACGCACCTCGCGAGCAGTGAAGTCGATCACCAGTGAGCGCTCACCCACGTCCAGGCGGACGGGACCACCGACCCCGGCGCAGATGTTCTCGGCCCGCTTGAGCAGCGGCTGCCACCACTGTTGGAGCTGCTCGAGCAGGTCAGCGGGCACCGGTGACCGACTAGCCCGCTCGGCCGCCAAGGCGGGCTGGGCGCGGGACTGGTATTCACGCAGGTAGCCGGTCTTCTGGCCGAAGATGTGCGTGATCTCGGCGGCCGAGTGCCGGTGAGTGAGCTCGCAGCGCGAGGAGTCCAGCTCGGCGACGCTTCCCGGCAACAGCAGGTGCGCCGACACCCCAGGACGCGCCGAGGCCAGTTCGGCCAGGAACTCCATCTGGTCGGTGAAGATGCTGTCCCCGTCACGGCCGACACCGTTGAGCGCGAAGAGTTCCTCGTCCAGAAAGCAGGGCGGACCCGCGGTGGGGAACACGTGCGCGGCGCTCACGGCGTCGATATAGCGCAGCGCCCGGTCAGTCTGCCCGGTCCGCTTGCGGCGGGCGAACTCCTGACGCGCACCCTCAGGCAGGTCATAGACCATCGGCCACCAGATCGCGCCGGAGAACTGGGTGAAATACCCCTGCACCTCGCCGAAGTCCCGGAGCCGCTCGATGTCCAGCGGGTGGGCGTCGTTCTGGTTGAGGATCACAGTGCGGCCGTCGTCCAGCGACAGCGCCGAGTCACCGATCGGCCCGTCGCTGGGCCCGGTCAGTGACGTGATCATGATGCGTAACCCGTCGCGCTCCACCGGGACACCTGACTGGGTGCGCAGGAAGCTGCGGAACCCCAGACCGGCGATCTCGCGCTCCAGCTCATCGGTCGGGTAGTCCGGCAGCAGCACCGTGGTGTCCTTGCGCACATGCCGGCGCAGCAGTTGCGCATCGAAGTGATCCCGGTGCAAGTGCGAGACGTAGAGAAAGTCAGCCTGTCCAAGGGCGTCCCAGTCCAGGTCCCTGTTGTCCGGAAAGGGGAACCACGAGCCGAAAAACGCCGGGTTCACCCAGGGGTCGCAGAGCACGCTGCCGGCGGCCGTCTCGATGAAAAGCCCGGCGTGTCCGAGTCCGGTGACCCGCATGCTCTCTCTCCTTGTCCGCCACGCACTCGGTCCGCCATGCGCTCAGTCCGTCACGCACCCGCCAGATGGTGCCATCCATTGGCCGGGCCTGGTGCCACCGGCTGGGCATACGCTGCACAGCGGCGCGCGCCACCGCCGCGCCACCGACTGGGAGGGGATCACCACCGTGACCGACGTATTCCGATCTGGCGACCATGAGCAGGTCGTGTTCTGCCGCGAGGCGCCCTCTGGGCTTCGCGCCATCATCGCCATCCATTCCACCGCGCTGGGGCCGGCACTCGGCGGCACCCGCTTCCACCCCTACCCCAGTGAGGAGGACGCCCTTGCCGACGTGCTGCACCTGTCCCGCGCGATGTCCTACAAGAACGCGCTCGCAGGGCTGGACCACGGCGGGGGCAAGGCCGTCATCCTCGGCGACCCGGACCGGGACAAGACCGAGGTGGTGCTGCGAGCTTACGGGCGCTTCGTGCAGTCGCTGGGCGGGCGCTACATCACGGCATGCGACGTCGGCACCTACGTCGAGGACATGGACATCGTCGCCCGGGAGTCCACGTTCGTCACCGGGCGCTCGTTGGCCCACGGCGGCGCCGGCGACTCGTCGATCCTCACCGCCTTCGGCGTCTTCCAGGGCATGCGCGCGGCCGCCGAACACGTCTGGGGAGCGCCCACCCTGTCCGGGCGTCGGGTGGGCATCGCCGGCGTCGGCAAGGTCGGCAGGCACCTCGTTGACCACGTGCTCGCCGACGGCGCCGAGGTGATCGTGGCCGACGTCAGTGAACAGGCTCTCGAACGGGTCCGCAGCGCGCATCCCAACGTGGCGGTGGCGCCGAACACCGACGCCCTCGTCCGCGAGCCCATCGACGTGTACGCCCCGTGCGCGCTGGGCGCGGCGCTGGACGATCCCACGGTGACGGCGCTGCGCGCGAAGGTCGTCTGTGGTGGCGCGAACAATCAACTGGAGCACCCCGGCCTGGAAAAACTTCTCGACGCGCGGGGCATCCTGTACGCCCCCGACTATGTGGTGAACGCCGGTGGCGTCATCCAGGTCGCCGACGAGATCGAGGGCTTCGACTTCCAGCGGGCCAGAGCCCGGGTCGCCAAGATCTTCGATACCACTCGGGAGATCTTCGCGCTGGCCGAGCAGGACGGCGTGCCGCCCGCCGTCGCCGCCGACCACCTTGCCGAACGGCGGATCACCGAGGTAGGCCGCCTGCGCAAGATCCTCCTTAACGGCAGCGCTACGCTGCGCCGTACGAGTACCCAGTCGGTTCCCTCCGTGAGCTCGACGCCGCCGACGTGGGCGGTTTAGTCCACGTCGGCGCCGTCGAGCTCACGGCCCTGGGCCTCGGCTCAGCTCACTGCGTCGCAGGCCGCAACAGCGTCCAGAGCCGGGCGACGGCCTCGTGGTCGCCAGAGATCCGGATCGACTGGTCGGGCAGCCGCCCCCACGACCAGAGGTAGACCTCCATGGGCTCTCCGCTGACCACCGCGTCCGCGGCGCGGACCTGAGCCTCCTCCGCCCGCGAGGCGACGGAGCGGCCCGGCTCGAAGACAGCTATCCAGCGCTGATCTGCCGCCGAGAGGGCGACCACACCCCGCTGCGGCAAGGAAATCCCCAGCTCTCCGAGGCGGTAACCAAACCACAGGAAGAGCAGTTCGTCGATCCCATCGAGGGCCACCTCCGAGTCGACGGGGTGCACCGGACCGCCGGCGGCCGCTTGCACGTCGACCCGGTGCACGGTGGTTTCGTGGGCCATCCGACGCCGCCAGAAGCCGTGCGTGCGATCCTCGGGCCACCAGGTGTCGCAGGGTTGCCCAGGATCGTGCGCGCTCAGCTCGCTTACCAACTCGCGCAGGCCGGTTCGCACGAAACCGACAAGGTCGCCATCCGCCGGTGCTCGCTGCCATTGTGCGGGTTGACGCCCGTCTCGCACCCACAGCCGGGTCATTCGGTGCACCTCGCCTACATGCCGCAGGGTTTCCTCCAGGGTGCGGTCGGGACAGCCCGGTACCACGGCCTGCGCCGCGGACGGTAACGCTGAGGCCGCCGTGCTCAGCATTAGTTCGCCCTCAATCCCGATCACGTCCAGCATCCGGCCATAGTCGATCAGCGGCCGTGGAGCCGTCATCGAAGGGTCCTCGCCGCCACGTGGCTCGCGAGGGTGAGGAACTCGCCTACCTGCCGGACCAGGTCATCGGCCGTGCGGGCGGTGACAAGGCGATCTACCCCCGCCTCGGCGGCCTGCCGAGTGGCTGACGTCGCGGCAAAGAACGCCGACCACTCCGCGAGTTCCGGTGCAACGCGGGCGAGCAACGTCCATGCGCTGGTCGGCTGGGCGCGGCGGCGTGGCCGGGCCCGCGCTGCCAACACGGCCGCCGCCGCACGCAGCGCCGCGAGGTGCGCCTGGGCGTAACGATCGACGGGACGGGCGGCGTACTCAGCGTTGAGCAGTCCCTGCCGAGCCTGCCGGAGCAGGAGACGTACGCTAGGGGGGCAATGGTTCGCTCTGTCGTGCTCAGGGTTGTCAGACGGGTTGTCGAACAGGTTGTCTGGCTGGTTACCAGGCCACGGCGGGCTGTCATACCACGGCACGACAGATTGGATGGGCGCAGCAACAGCGGCCACGTCGGCCTCCTGGGTCGGGAGTCGTGATGGGCAGGACGGGTCAACTCCGCCGTGGGGAAGCCGGCGGAACTCGGCGGCGGCGCGCTTCCCCCGCTCCACCGCCGAGTCCATGTTCGAACATATGTTCGATAGTTCTAGAGTAGCGCCTCTAGACGCGGTCCCGTCAAGTGCCAATTTCCGCCAGCGCAACAGGCCGACGGGACGTGGTCTCATGAAGCTCGTGCACCCCGTTGGCGCCATTCCCAGCGCAGTGACGTCGGCCGAGACTGGAGGTCGGCGGTGACTGCAATGCCCACCCGTAAGCCCGTGCGGCTGGCTGAGCTGACGGCCGCGCAGTTGCGTGTGCAGCTGGACGAGGCGCTGCGGATCTACGTCACTGCTATGCGCTACCCACCCGGCACGGCGCGCTATCGCAGCAGCATGTGGCTGGAGCACATGGTGCGGGCCGGCTGGCTATGCATGGCTGCCTTCGACGCAGACACCCTGGTGGGGATCGGCTACGGCTACCGGGGGGCACCGGGCCAGTGGTGGCACGATGAGGTCCACCGCGGGCTCGTGCTGATCGATCCCGCTGCCGCCCAACGCGAGCTCGCCGACTACTTCGAAATCACCGAACTGCACGTGCATCCGAACGCGCAAGGCAGGGGCATCGGCCACGCCCTGCTCACCGAACTGCTGTCCAGAGTGGACGCCCCGCGCGCCTTGCTCTCCACCCCCGAGGGCCCCACCAGAGCATGGCGGCTTTACCGGCGGCTTGGCTTCACCGACCTGCTGCGGCACTTCCGCTTCACCGGCGACTCCCGGGAGTTCGCTGTGCTGGGCCGCACCCTACCGTTGTAGCGGGGCCGCTGTAGCTGGCAGATCACACTGATCGCCGATCAGCGCGTGACGACCGCAGCTGAGCGTCCCGGAGCCATGCCCAGCCGGGCCAGCACGGCTCGGGTGGAGCTGGAGCGGTTGAGCGTGTAGAAGTGCAGCCCCGGCACACCCTCGGCGAGCAGCCGCTCGCACAACTCGCTCGCGATATCCACCCCGACCTCACGCACTGCGGCAGGATCCTCACCCACGGCGGCCAGCCGGTCGCGTACCGGCTGAGGAATCGTGCAGCCGGAGAGCTCAGCCATCTTCTGCACACCGCGCACCGTGGTGATGGGCATCACCCCGGGCAGGATCGGCACCGCCGCCATATCCGCGCCGGAGGCGGTGACCCGATCCCTCAGTCGCAGGTAGTCCTCGGGACAGAAGAACATCTGGGTGATCGCGAACTGGGCACCAGCTCGCAACTTGGCCACCAGGTACCGGACGTCGGAGTCGAGGTCGGGCGAGCGGGGGTGGCACTCAGGGAAGGCGGCCACGCCGATGCAGAAGTGGCCAAGCGAGCGGACGAGGCGAACCAGCTCCGCTGCGTAGTGCACGCCTTCGGGGTGCGCCACCCACTCCCCAAGCGGATCACCCGGGGGATCTCCGCGCAGCGCCAGCACGTTCCGGATCCCGGCCTCGGCATAGCTCCCGATCACCCCTTGGAGCTCCGCCACCGAGTGGTTCACCGCGGTGAGGTGCGCCATCGCGACCAGACTGGTCTGCCGCGCAATCTGCCCCGTAATCCGCACCGTCCGATCCCGGCTGGAACCTCCGGCGCCGTAGGTCACCGAGACAAAAGCCGGGTCCAGCGGCTCGAAGTCACGCACCGCTTGCCACAGCGCTCGCTCCCCCGCGTCGTCGCGGGGTGGGAAAAACTCCACCGAGAACACCGGGTGGCCACTGCCGAGTCGCTCGATGACGGCCGTCATTGGTAGGCCGGGGCGCCGGTGCCGTTTGCGGTCCGGTTTCCCCTTCCCCCTTTCAATCCGTACGTGCGGTTTTCCCGCATACGGCTTACTGATGATCTTCTTGGCATGGTTACGCCGCCTTCGGGTAGCGGATGGCGCCTCGTAATCGGTGCAGACCGTGCTCAGTGAACCAGTCCTCGTTCCACCCGCCGACTTGCCCGGCTCGCAGGTTGCGACCCCGTTTCTTGACCAGGAGGCCACGGAGCCGGTCCACTACGTACCGGTCGCCCTGGCGGAACTTGGTGGCGGCATTCTCCGTGCGGAAATAGTTGCCCCACCCCCGCAGGATCGGATTGATATCAGCGATCACCTCGCGGATGTCCCATCCTGCCCGGTTGCGACCGGTCCGCTCCCGGACCTTCTCCCCGAGCCGCTTCATCGCCCGCTGACTGGGCCAGCGGTGCAGGTAGTAGCGCACGACCTTGCGCTGCTCCCAGAGCCGACCCGACATCCGAGCATGGAAGTGACACTCGAGGAAGTCCATACCTTCCCGGCCTTCTCGCAGGTCAACCACCCGCGTCTTGTCCGGGTGCAACCGGAGCCCCAACCCGGTGAGGATCTCCCCCACCGCCGCAAGGGCCGCCCTGGCCTGCGCCGCCGAACGGCACAACACCACACCGTCATCGGCGTAGCGCACCAGCTCACCCACCCCACGGGCGGACAGGGTCCCCTCCACCATCACACCAGCATCCAGCCACCAGCGAACCAGCTTGAGCACCCGCCGATCCGACATCCGCGCCCCGACCAAACCGAGCAACCGGTCATGATCGATCTCGCCGAAGAAACTACGGATGTCGAACTCCACGACATGGGTGTACCCCTCAATAAAACCCACCCGCACTCGCTCCATCGCCGCCGTCGCCGAGCGACGCGGCCGAAACCCATACGACACCGACAAAAAGTCGGCCTCGAAAATCGGTTCCAGCACGAGCTTAGCGGCGGCCTGGGCCACCCGGTCGCGGACCGTGGGGATACCCAAGGGCCGCTTACCACCATCTGGTTTCAGAATGTCCACCTGCCTGGCTGGCGCCGGACGATAACGACCCACGCGCAGGTCATCACGCAACTCACACAACATGCGGTCCACGCCATACTCCTCCACCGCCGCCAGACTCATCCGATCAACCCCGGCGACGCCACGATTCGCCCGCACCCGCTCCCACGCCTCCACCAGGACCTCACCCCAGTAGATCCGGTCATCCAGGGCATGAAAACGACGACCCTCAGACTGCTTGGCCGCAGCCCATAGCTTGCGTTGGAGCTCTCGCACCTTGCCGATGTTCGACCACAGCCACACGCCAGCATCGACGGGCCTAGATTCCCCGTCGAGGTCGTTGGACCGGGACCTCCCGATCATGCCCTGACGCTTACCCCCACCACCAGCGTGACCAAAGTCGGAGCCCTTCCCTCCCGCCGGGTTCCTCCCGACGATCCTCAGTACTCCGACCCCGTCGGACTCCCGCTGCGCTCCGATCGACTTCACCATCGGCTTATACAACCGGTCTTTGCTGACAAGGCTGCGCAGACGGGCCTCTCCTGTTCCGCGACGAAACCCTGCACACGTGCCGATCCCCGTACCCCGGAAGGACCCGGCAGGCACATCTCCGGAACGCCCACCCGCCGGACCTGGCCTTCACCGTGACATGAGCAGCTCGGCTCCCCCATTGTCAGTGGGACGAGGCTGCAGGACTCGCACCTGATGGCACTACGGCCCACGCTGCTTGCTCCCTCCAAAGAGGCTCTCGACGCCCCGCTCAGCCCGCCACCTCTCAACGACGAACCGGGACCTGCTACCCGGCTCTCCGGCGACTACCCGGACGGGACTCCCACCCGCTGGCTTCGTCCAGCTTCCAGGACGCAACATGCCCGACACCCTAGGCCGTGCCGGTAGCAAGAGCGGGCCGTCCTTACTCGAATTGTCGGTAGAGCGGTCGATCGGGGTTGTTTCCGCACTTCGCGGATTGCTGACGGGCACCAAGTGAGCGGCCGAGGGCTGGTGCGGCAACACCGGCTCACGGCCTTGATCCCCAACCCTGGAATGGAGGGTGGAGACCCGATGCCAGACCCTACGCAGTTCGACCCGGACCGCCTGCGGGTAGCTCTCGATCACGGTGAGGTAGTGGAACGCGACGGCGGCACGCTCATCCTCGACGGGCAGGAGTCGCCGAGCGTGGTGCTGCGACTAGCGCCCTGGCATGCCCGGTCGCTAGCCCGCGGTACTGCAGGAGTGGTCGTCAGTGTCGCGGATCTTCCACCGCTCGACCCGAGGAAGACATCTCCTCATGGGCGAGGACGAGCGTGATCGAGAGATTGAGAGGTTGCGGGGATGGTGTGACCTGTTGCACGCTACGTGCGCCAAGGTCTGTGGGCCAAGGAAGTGAGCCCGGGTATGTTCCTCCTGTGCGCGAAGGTGCCTGTATTCGAGTCTCACCGTATGCTGTCGTGACTCCAAGATCGTCCGGATGGTGTGGCGGTCCGTAGCATCCTCTCGACGACCTCTAGTTTCGAGTACCAGGCGTTGGATACCAGCGGCGAGAAGGTCATCCACCATTCGCTGGAGGCAGGCTTGTCGCGCAGCTTCGTGCCGACCACGAGCAAGATAGACGCGAGTACGCAACCCGGCGGCACTCAGCTCTGCGACGATCTTGCGTCTGCGCACGTCGCCTTCGGATTGAAAGTGGATTCGCGGCTGCGCTCCCTGCCGCAGCGCACGGAGCAGCGCGCGAGCAGCGGCTAGCTCAGCAGGCTCAAGGATCGTAGCCACAAGCCGGTAAGAACCCCGGATGGACCCATCGACGAACGCGTGCACCGTCACCTACCGCAAGGGGCGAAGTACCGGCTCGCTTCCCTTCGCCATGTCCCTGACCGACCCACACCGAGTTGAAGAGCGCCGGGGAAGTGTCAAAGACCGCGCACGCGGCGCAGGGTTGCATCGCTGCTGTGGGTCCGCTAGTGGGCGTGGGGGATACCGTGTTCAAGGTAGGTGGTGCGGCCTGTGTGGTGAGCCTCAATGGTGGCCGCTACCCGGCGGCCGAGGCGTGGGATCAGTAAGGTCATCGCCTCCGCCGGGTCGTGGAACGCGTAGGCGGCGAGTTCGTCGGCTTGCAGCCGAATCGCGCCGACCTGCTCAGCAGTCAACCTTCCGCCATCAAAGACGAACAGGAGCTTGTCGCCCTCCTCGGGGTGTGGTGCCCAGTCCGCGACCAGCAGCGGCCCCAGGGCCGTCTCGATGCCCAGTTCTTCGCGGACCTCGCGGGCGGCAGCCTGCGCGGGTGTCTCTCCGGTTTCGACGTAGCCGCCGGGAATATCCCAGTAGTCCTTGTAGGTGGGCTGGACGAGCAGGATCCGGTCTGCGTCGTCAAAGAACGACACACCAGCAGCGACGTAGGCACGGCTGCGGTCGCGAGGGTCGTCGGCCACGGGTGACAATCCTCCGGGTGCGCGCTCAGACGACGTGCAGTCGCTTCGCCAGCTCGGCAAGGTGGCAGCTCGGTTTGCCGCGCTGCTGGCGGATCCACTGCATGACCAGTTGCCGACTGATGAAGTGGTAGCGGATCTGTTCGGGGGCGTCGTGCTCGGCGTCGAGGAGGATCGTCAGAGCCTCGTCCCGGCGGTTCCAGGCGCTGTAGGCGCGGGCAATCTCCATACGGTGCCTGATCCGACGTTCGATAGGCAACACTGAGACGTCCACCCGCGGACCGAGATCGATTGCGATCTGCAGGTCTCCTAACTCAACTGCGGTGGACACCCGGTGGATCGCGACGTTCGTGAGGCCAAAGGCGGTCCACAAGTGGTTGGCATCCGCACCCAGCCGCCGCGCGCTCTCCTCGGCCTCGGCCAAAAACGTCCTGGTGGTGGCCCAGTCCTCGTTGCGTGCCGCCGCCATCGAGCCGGCTAAAAACAGCGTGCCGTAGATCGACAGATATTCCGGTGTCGCGTTCGCCAGCCCCGGTTGCAGGTAGCTCGCCGCGTCCTGGGTGAGCTGCACCGCCTCGGCGTAGCGGCCATTCGACAGCAGCGAGTGCGTCACGGAGCGTAGCAGCGAGCCGACCACGACCGGGTTTCCGGAATCCTGCGCCGCGACCAAGCCACGATCAGCCGCAATCCAGGCAAGGTCGGTTTCCCCGAGCTTGGTCAGGATCATGGCTGCCGCCTGGTAGGTCATCGCCAGCAAGCCCGTCGCGCGTCGGCGGCCTTCGCCCGTGTGCACGCGGGCAGCGGACTGCGCCTCGGCCAGCAGCGGGGGCAGCCGGCTGGTCACATAGCCATAGCGCGAATCCTGATAGGCGTCCCACACCTGCCCTACGCTGCGCGCAAGAGCGTCCAGCTCAGACAGGGTTACGGCCAGCACGCCACCCAGCAGCGGGGTGATCTGCCGGTAGTCCATCAGCGCGGTACGCAGCGCTGGCACCGTCGAGTGGCTACTGTCGGGCGACCAGTCCAGCAACGATGGCTCGCCGAGCAGGTCCCCGACCGTCACATCCAGCGCCGAAGCGAGCGATTGCAGAACGGACAACCGATCGATGTCGATCCGGTTGTTTTCGACCTTGCTCAGCCAATCCGCCGTACGACCGACCAGGCCGGCCAGCACTTCCTGCGACATGCCGCGCCGTCGCCGGTACCAGGCAATGCGCTCCCCGACCGACAGTGTATCCGACAGTCCTCGCATGCAGCTAGCCCTCCTCGAGTGGCCCGGCCAACCCCGGAATTCTTTTCCGGGTTGTCCCCCGGCTTCGGCCATAGCTTCGCAGACACGCGGCGACCAACGACAGCCAGCAGGGTGACTGTCCAGGCCAGTCGATCGAAACGAACTACGGATTCAGCCCGTACGACAACTCCAATCGTGAGTGCCCCTGCCGGCACCCTCCATCAGGGATGACAGCCAAGGAGACCAACCGTGACAACCGAACGTCATCCGGCGGTGCCCTGTCATGCGACTCTGCAACGCCGCAAGGAGATCCCGACAACCTGTCGGCTGGAAGGGGGTCCGGTGGAATTTTCCAACCTGACGGTGAGCAAACACAACGGGACCATCGTGTTCGACCCGCATGTCCCCGGCGCCTGCGCCATCGCCCTGAACGAGGAAGGGGCCACGAAACTGCGCGACCTGCTGACCGCGTGGCTTCAGTGAACCGGGGACAGCGAGCCACGCCCGCAGGACCGGCATCGGGATGGGTGCTGCGAACCAGAGCCGTCCGTCCCGATGCCTCCCACACCACCTACACAATCCATGAAGGCGGGAAGAAGGTCGTTGTCGAGGCGGTCGCCGACGTAGGCGACCTCGTGGGAGGCGTGGCCGCTGACGGCGATGAGTTTGCTGAAAAACGCGGCATCGGGTTTGGTGAAGCCCCAGTCCTCGGAGGTGGCGAGAACATCGCAGGGGAGATTCAACTCTCCCAGGAATCGGCCAGCTCGGTGGTCTGATTGCCGGCGATGCCGACGAAGTACCCGGCGTCTTTCAGTGTTTGCAGGCGCGGGATGCCGAGCCAGTCGGCCCAGGCGCCGTATTCGCGGGTCTCGTTGATAAGGACCTCTCCGACGTCGAACCAGACAGCGCGGACCGGCGACATGAGCGGTATGTCCTTCCTGTGCGGCGTCAATTGAGGGCAGCAAGCTGCTCGTCCAAGGCTCGGACAGAGGTGGCGGTCTGCCACGGGTCGATAGCGGCGCGGAAATCGCTCAGCCGCCCGACGCCCGTGGCGTACCCGGCCTGGTGGAGCTGATCGGCAGCATCAGAGGCAATCTTGCAAGCGTGGTCGAGGTTCCCGTCGTGCAGCTCGACGGTCGCGAGATCGGCCAGGAACACCGCGCGCTGTTTGACGGCGAAGCGGGGAAGCTTGCTCAACCCCTCGCACCCCGAACCCGGGCACCTGCCGGCACGAACGATCCCTATGGTTCGGTGCGCACAGCGGACACGATCCCGGCTACGCGGCGCCGTCACCATGATCGCAGGAGGTTCGATGACGCAGCGGAACGCCACCCGCGCAGCCGGGACTCGGATCCTCGAAGGGCTAGCGGAAGATCAGCCGGTGCACCCGCTCGATGACAACCTCCACGCCGAGGTGCACCACGAGCTTGCCACCTTCCTGCACGCCAAACGCGAGGAAGCGGCGCAGATCGACCAGCAGTTCGTCGCCGTGGTGGACTCGCTGAGCGAGGTCGTGCTCGGCCCGGGCAAGCGACTGCGCCCGACTTTCGCCTGGTGGGGCTGGCGAGGAGCGGGGGGCTCCCCGGTTGACCCGCAAGCGCGGGCCGTGCTGCGTTCGGTGAGCTCGCTGGAACTGATCCATGCCTGCGCCTTGGTGCACGACGACCTGATGGACGATTCCACCACCCGGCGCGGCGCGCCGACAGTACACGTCGACTTCGCGGCCCGTCACCGCGCGGCCGGATGGTCGGGCACCCCGGAACGGTTCGGTACGGCCACCGCAATCCTGCTCGGTGACATCGCTCTGGCCTGGGCCGACGACATGTTGCGCGGATCGGATCTGTGGCCTGATCAGCTGCGCCGGGTGCACGCCGTGTGGCAGGCGATGCGCACCGAGGTGCTCGCGGGCCAGTACCTCGACGTGCTCACCCAGGCCAGCGGCGACGAGACGCCCGAGGTCGCGCTGCGCATCGACCGGTACAAAACCGCGGCTTATACCGTGGAGCGACCGCTGCACCTCGGTGCCGCGATCGCTGGAGCGGGCACCGCGCTGGTGGGAGCCTACCGCCGCTTCGGCGCTGACCTCGGGATCGCCTTCCAGCTGCGCGATGACCTGCTGGGCATGTTCGGCGACCCGCAGATCACCGGTAAGCCGGCCGGCGACGACCTGCGTGAGGGCAAACGGACGCTGCTGCTGGCCTGCGGGTTGCGGGCCGCTGAGGAAAAGCGCCAGGCCGGGACCGTGCAGCTGCTGCGCGGCGCCATCGGCAACCTGCAGGTGGAGGAGCACACCGTGATGGAGATCCGCGAGTTGCTGATCGAGCTGGGCGCAGTGGCCGAAGTAGAACGCTGGATCGCCACGCTCACCAGCTCAGCGCTGAACAGTGTTGCTGATCTGGCAGGTCCGGCCGGCGCCCGGCTCAGAGAGCTGGCTACCCAAGCCACCTGCAGGGTTCGTTGAGGCGAAGCCGCGTAGCGTGCACCCGTGCGTACCGTTCCCGGACCCACTGACCACGTCGTCATCGTCGGCGCCGGGTTAGCCGGGCTGTCCGCGGCACTGCACCTGCTCGGATCCGGTCGGCAGGTAACCATCCTGGAAGCCCAGGGCCACCCGGGCGGTCGGGCCGGGCGGATGGACCTCGCCGGCTACCACCTCGACACCGGCCCGACCGTGCTCACCATGCCAGGACTGGTCGAAGAGGCGCTGGCCGCGGTGGGTGACTCGCTGGCCGCACGACTCGACCTGGTGGCGCTGCACCCCGCCTACCGGGCCCGCTTCGCCGACGGGTCGGTGATCGACGTGCACACCGACGCCGACGCGATGGAGGCGCACATCCGGGCGGTGGCCGGCCCCGCGGAAGCGCGCGGCTACCGGCGGCTGCGGCACTGGCTGACCCGGCTGTACCAGGTAGAGATCGGGCGGTTCATCGGCGGCAACTTCGACTCCCCGCTGGACCTGGTGGCCGGCCGGGATGCCATCCGTGAGCTGGCCACCTTGGCCGCGCTGGGCGGCTTCGGCCGGCTGAGCGCGCAGATCGGCCGCTTCCTGCACGACCAGCGGCTGCAACGGATCTTCTCCTTCCAGGCGCTCTATGCTGGAGTGCCTCCGCGACACGCCCTCGGCGCGTACGCGGTGATCGCCTACATGGACACGGTGGCGGGGGTCTTCTTCCCCCGTGGGGGGATGCGGGCGCTGCCCCAGGCCCTGGTCGACGCGGCCTGCCAGGCCGGCGCCGAGGTTCGCTACCACACGACGGTGACCGCCCTGGAGCGCTCCGGGGACCGCGTCACGGCAGTGCGCACCGCCGGCGGCGAGCGCCTGGGTGCCGATGCGGTGGTGCTCACGCCCGATCTCCCCGTGGTGCACCGGTTGCTCGGCCGAGCGCCACGGCGGCTAGTGCCGCTGCGCTGGTCGCCCTCGGCGGTGGTGCTGCACGCTGGAGTCCGGCCGGGCAGCGGGCCGGGCTGGACGGAGCTGGCCCACCACACGATCTCCTTCGGCGAGGCGTGGCAGCGTACTTTCGATGAGATCATCTACCACGGGCAGCTCATGACTGATCCCTCGCTGCTCATCACCCGCCCCACCGCGACCGACCCGAGCCTGGCACCCACCGGCCATGAGCTGCTCTACATCCTCGCGCCCTGTCCCAACCTGCGCACCGCACCACTGGACTGGACCATGCTCGGACCGGCCTACCGCGATGAGCTGGTCACCACGCTGGAGCAGCGGGGACTGGCCGACCTGGGTGAGGCCATCGAGGTCGAGCAGCTGGTCACCCCGGCGGACTGGGCGGCCCAGGGGCTGGCAGTGGGAACCCCGTTCTCCGCAGCACACACCTTCGCCCAGACCGGACCGTTTCGCCCCTCGAACCTGGTGCGCGGGCGGAGCAACGTCGTGCTCGCCGGATGCGGCACCACACCCGGGGTCGGCGTACCCACCGCGCTCCTCTCCGGCAAGCTCGCCGCTGCCCGGATCACTGCCGCGGGACGGAGCCGGCGCACCGCCATGAGCTGGCCCAACTGTTTACCTCGACTACATCGATGGCTGTAATAGTGACGACCAGGCCAGCCATAGACTGAGCCGGTCATGACGTCGCCTCCCCGGTCTTCGACAGTCCCCTCCGGCTACGCGCCCCTCGATCCACAGTCTGCTGCCGGCCCTCACGCTGCTTCCGGCACGGTGCAGCAAGAACCCGTGCTGCTGCTCGACCGGGTGCGCTCGAGCCGGCTGCTGTCGGGCACAGTGCTGCTCGGCTTGGCCGGGGCGATCCTGATGGCCACCATGGCCGTCGGGGCCGGCGGCATCCTCGTCACCGACCCTCTGATCACCGGGGGGCCGCTGTCCTGGATCCGCTACGGACACGGGCACGACCTGGCCACCGTGGTGCTCTACGCCGGCGTCGGGATGATCGTGTGGGCCTGGGTGCGCCTGGGGCGTGACGTGCTGAGCGGCACCGCGACCGTGCGGCAGGTGCAGGTCGCCACCGTGGTGTGGACCGCACCCGTCCTGCTGTCGCCGCCGCTGTTCACCCGGGACGTCTACAGCTACCTGGCGCAGGGGGCACTGGCGTTGCGCGGGCTGGACCCCTACCAGGTCGGCCCCTGGGTGCTGCCACCAGGACCCCTCCTCGACAACGTCGCCCCGATATGGCGGGGCACTCCGGCGCCCTATGGCCCGCTGTTCATCCTCCTCGCCAAAGCGGTGAACCTGGTCACCGGCGAGGACCTCATCCTGGGCGTGATCGGCATGCGGTTAGTGCTGCTGATCGGCTTGGCTGTGCTCATCGTCGCGCTCCCCCGACTGGCCGACCAGCTCGGCGGGGATCGTGCGGTCACGCTCTGGCTGGTGACCGCCAACCCGATGACCGTGGTGCATCTGGTCGGTGGGCCGCACAACGACCTGCTCATGATCGGCCTGCTGGTGGCGGGCACACTGCTGGTGCTGATACGCCGGCACGCTGCGGGGATCGCGGTGGTGACCGCGGCGACGGCGGTCAAGGCGTCGGCTGTGATCGCGTTGCCGTTCCTGGTGTGGATCTGGGCAGCTCGCCTGCCCGGGCGCCGGGGCGCGCAACTAGTGCGGGCCGGCGCGGGCAGCCTGGCGGTGTTCGGCGCGGTATTCACCGGGATCAGCCTGGTGTCCGGCCTCGGCCTGGGCTGGATCCCCGCGCTGCAGGCGCCATCGCTGATCGTGAACTGGATGTCGCTGCCCACCGCCGCCGGGCAGCTCGCGCACGCGCTGACCACGCCGTTCGACGATATGAGCGAGCGCCCGTTCATCATGGTCAGCCGGCTGCTGGGCGCCGGGGTCTTCCTCATCGTCCTCGCCCGGCAGTGGTGGCTGGCCCGAGACGGCGGGCCGCAGGCGCTTCGCCGCGCGGCGCTGGTGCTGCTGTGGCTGGCGCTGCTGGCGCCGGCCACCCTGCCCTGGTACTTCACCTGGGCACTCGCCCTGGGCGCGGCCCTGCCCTGGTCGCGGCGCGGGCTGGTGTGGGCCGTCGCCGGGTCCACCTGGCTGGTGCTGTGCAGCTATCCCACCGGGGATCTGGAGCTGAGCTGGTGGCCGTACCAGCTCGCGGTGCTGACGGTGTCGCTGCTCGCGGCAAGTGCCTTGCTGCGCCGTGACCCGTTAGGCCTGCGGAGGCGCCCGCACCTCGTCGATCCGGCGCCGGCAGGGACGGGATGAGTCGCGAGCTCGATGCGGCCGGCATCATCGAGCCCGCTCTGCGGGCCTCCTATACCCGATGCCGGGAGATCAACGCAGCGCACGGGCGCACCTACTTCCTGGCGACCCGGCTGCTCCCCCCTGAGCGACGGCCGGCGATCCACGCACTGTACGGGCTGGCCCGCTACGCCGACGACATCGTCGATGGCCTCTCCGACACCCGGCCGTGGCCGCAGCGCCTCGCGGAGCTGGACACCCTGACCCAGCAGCTGCGCAAGGGGCTCGCCCAGAGCCGCTCAGAGCACCCCGTGCTGGCAGCGCCGGTGCACACCGCGGTGTGCTACCAGATCGATCCGCGGCACTTCGCGGATTTCATGGTCTCGATGCGGATGGATCGGCCGGTGGAGCAGGGCGGCGTGGCCGATTACCGGACCTTCGACGAGCTGGGCCGCTACATGCACGGCTCGGCGGCGGTGATCGGGCTGCAGGTGCTGCCGGTGCTGGGCACCGTGGTCCCCCGGCAGCAGGCTGAGCCGCACGCCGCCGCGCTGGGGGTCGCCTTCCAGATCACCAACTTTCTCCGGGACGTGGGGGAGGATCTCGACCGCGGGCGGGTGTACCTGCCCGCGGAGGAGTTGGCCTCCTTTGGCGTGGACCGCGAGCTGCTGAGGTGGTGCCGCGACACCGGGCGACCCGATCCCCGGGTGCGTCGCGCGCTGGCCTACCTGGTGGCGCGCACCCGGGCGGTTTACCGCAGGGCCGCCCCGGGGATCCCGATGCTCGCCTCGACCTCCCGGGCCTGCGTGGCCACCGCATTCCGCCTCTACGGCGGCATCCTGGACGAGATCGAAGCGGCCGGATACCACGTCCTGGCACGCCGCGTGGCAGTGCCCCCGCGCCGCCGGCTCACCGTCGCGTTGCCCGGACTCAGCCGGGCGCTGCTCGCGCGTGCGGTGCGGTAGTTACTGCCGTCTCTCGGCGAACACGGGCCCCAGGAATCTGTTGACGGGAATTAAACGAACACGGCAAAGCCATCGTTCGGCCACATATCCGGCTGAGAGTTCGCTGGGCGCTCTTGCGCCACCCTTGCGTCCACCTTCCTGCATCGGTTATGTCTGGGGGTGTTCTCGCCGGGCAGTGCGGTGCGCGGGATCGGGGAAAGGTCAGCACATGAACCTGCGGGAGGCGTTACTCATCGCGTTCCGGGGGTTGCGCGCCCACCGGCTGCGCTCCGCGCTGACCATGCTCGGTCTCATCATCGGAGTCGCTGCGGTGATCCTGCTGTTCGCGCTCGGCCAAGGGGTGAGCAACGCGATCAACGCGCGCATTGGACCGTACGCCAACCTCATCACCATCGTGTCACAGCCCGCCAACGTCCTCGGCGGTCCACCCTCGCACCCGCTCACCGACGCTGATGCCGCCGCGTTGAGCAACGCTCCCGACGTGGCCAGCGTCACTCCGGTCGTCAGCAGCTCCACAACAAGCGCCACCACGGGCACCACCGCAGAGGGCACCACCTCGATCGCGACCAACACCGCCACGTTCCTGCACGGGACCATCGTCGGTTCCACGCAACCCTGGGCCGAGGTGAACAACCGGGAGGTTCGAGCAGGGTCGTTTTTCACCCAGACCCAAGCCCAGGACGCTGCCCGGGTGGTCGTCCTCGGTCCTACGATCGCGGATACCCTCTTTGGCAGCCCCACTGCGGCGCTAGACCATACGGTCCGGATCGGTCAGCAGTCATTCCAGGTCGTCGGCGTGATGCAGAGCTACGGCGCGCAGTATGACAGCACAGCGATCATGCCCCTGGGTGCCGCCCGCCGCTACGTCACCGGCTTCGGCTTTGGCACCAGCAACGTACTCGACCAGATCCTCGTGCAAGCTCCCAACCAAACCGAGCTACCCGCCGCCATCGACGAGGTAAACCAGGTCCTGGACACCCGGCATCACATCACCAGCCCCCAGCTGCGGGACTTCCAAATTCAATCCCTGGGACACCGGCTCCAGACCTTCAACCAAATCGTCGTCATCCTCACCCTGTTCACCCCCTCCATCGCCGCGATCTCATTGATAGTCGGTGGCATCGGAGTCCTCAACATCATGCTGGTCTCGGTCACCGAACGAACGCGCGAAATCGGAATCCGCAAGGCAATCGGCGCCACCAACCGCGCCATCCTGGGACAGTTCCTCATCGAATCCACCGTCCTCGCCGGTCTCGGTGGGCTCGTCGGCGTCGCCATCGGCGTCGGACTGTCCCTCCTCGCCGGCGTCATCGCACCGAACATCCAACCCTCCACCGGCCTCTTCACCGGGTTCAGCCCCGCCCTCACCATCCTGCCCGTCGCCCTGTCATTCGCGATCAGTCTCGTCATCGGGCTCATCGCCGGCAGCTACCCGGCCTACCGCGCCGCGCGACTCCGTCCGATTGAGGCCCTCCGATACGAATAGGCCTAGCCGGTAGACGCGTTTCGCGTTGTCCGCACCCACTAGCTGCGCGACACGTATCGCATCGGCACTCGACCACTCCCCCGACTGCACCCACTCGCCGAGGACACTCGCCATGGCGCGCCGCCACAGCAGGGCGCCGAGATAATGCAGCTCGGCCGGGCCCCACGCATCGGAGGAGAACAGCAGCTTGCCGAACGGGGCCACTTCCAGCGACTCCGCGACAAGGGCTCGAGCCCGCGCTCCGGTGTAGTTCACTGCCAGCCCGATGTCCAGGTACACGTGCGGGAACACGTGGGCCAGATACCCGGCGGTGCGGTGATAGGGGTAGCAGTGCAGCAGCATCACCGGCACCTGGCGCTCCTGCACCCGGCGCAGGAAGTCGGTCATCAGCGACGGGTCGCAGCGGTGCAGGGTCAGGTCAGGGTCCCCGTAGCCGGTGTGGAACTGCAACGGCAAGCCCCGTTCGACACCCACCCACAGCAGGTGGCGCAGCAACACCGGATCGGTCAGGCGCTCCTCGCCGGTCTCCCGTCGCCCGAGCCACCGCCCGGCGGCGGCTCGCACCTCGGCGACGCTCGGAGGCTCAGGATCGAAGTCCAGGCCGTACCGGTAGGCGACAACGGATTTGAGCCCCACGGCGCGCCGAGCCCGTTGATCCAGGGTCGAGGCGAGGCGGTCGGCGAACTGGGCCGCCGACACGCCGCTGGCCGCCACCTCCTCGGCGATGGACTCCAGGCGCACGACTTCCGCCACGATCGCGCCGGAAGCAGCCGCCATCTCGGCGGGCCCCAGAGTCTGAGCAGCCCGGTAGCCGGTGTCGAGCAGGAACCATCCGACGCCGCTGGCCCGGAGGAGTCGCTGGGTCACCTCCTGGGCGCCGAGCTCGCGGCGGCGCCGGAGGTAGGCGCCCGCGTCCACATGGGGCGGCAGGTCGAGCACCGGGGCACACCACCGGCGCAGTGCGATGCCCACCTGGGAGTCCAGGTGGGTGGTGCCCGCCGGTGCTGCCCACCGGGACTCGCTGAAGCCAGCGTCAAAGCTCGCGCCGTCGACATCGCTGGTCATGGCACCGTGGACGTGGTGGTCCACCAGCGGCAGCGCGTCCAGGCTGGCGCGCAGCGCGTCGGCACTCACGCCACCATTGTGGGGTGCGGGTACGCTGCCAGCGTCGGTGCAGGCTGCGGGTAGGGGGCAAGGGAGTATTTCGTACGACATGAGGGATCTGTCCAGTGCTGCGATCGGCGCCGCAGTGTCGGGTGCCGCCCTCGCCATGCTCGGCAGGAAGCCGAACGCACCGCGCGCCATGCGGTCGGCACTGTGGGGGTGCGCATCACTGGGAGCAGCGGTCGCTCTCAATGAGCTCACCGGCAAGCCGGTGCCGTTCCTGCGCTGGTCCTTCCTGCGCCTGTTTCTGGGCCGGAGTCCGCGGACCGGATGGCAGGCGGGCGACGGGCGCGAGGAAGCACTCGCGGTCCACGTGATGAGGCATGCTCGGCAGGCAGACCCCGACGACGCGATCCGCGTGATCGATGACTTCTCTCGCCAGCACAGCTTCATGATAAACATAGGAGACAACAAGGGGCAGATCCTCGACCGGGCAATCCAGCGCACCCAGCCCCGCCGTCTCCTCGAGCTGGGCACCTATTGCGGTTACAGCGCACTGCGGATGGCCCGGGTCATGCCCAGCGACGCCCACCTCTACTCAATTGAATTCAATCCGGCGAACGCGGCGATCGCCCGCAGGATTTGGGACCACGCAAATATTGGCGATCGCGTCACGGTGATCGTCGGGCACCTCGGCGACGGGGGGTCCACCCTGCACCGACTCCGTGCCGAGCACGGCTTCACCGACGGCGGGCTCGACTTCGTGTTCCTCGATCACGACAAAAGCGCCTACCTGCCCGACCTGCAGCGTATTGTGGACGAGCGCTGGCTACACCCCGGTTCCGTCGTCGTCGCCGACAACGTGAGGGTCCCGGGCGCGCCAGAGTATCGGGCGTATATGCATCAGGAGGAAGGCAAGAGCTGGCACACCAGGGAACACCGGGCGCACCTGGAGTACCAGTCGATGATCAGGGACCTGGTGCTCGAGTCGGACTACCTTCAGGGCTGAGGATTGGTGATGCTGGACCGCGCGATTATCGACGCCCAGTTCCCCACTGACCTGCCCGAACCCGAGCACTGGGAACAGCACTACCCACCGCGGCAGCTTCCCGAGGGCGCTCAGGTCACTCGATTCGGCCCCTCGCCGACCGGGTTCGTGCACGTCGGCGGAATTTATGTGGCCACCATCGACCGCGACATCGCGGCGCACTCCGGGGGCGTCTACCTGGTGCGGGTGGAGGACACCGACCAGTCCCGAGAAGTTACCGGCGCCTTGGCTCAGTTCGCCCGCGCGTTCGACTACTTCGGTCTGGCCCCCGACGAGGACGACGGCCACGGCGCTTACGGTCCGTATCACCAGTCCGCGCGCGAGCGCATCTACCTCAGCTACGTGCGGGAACTGCTGCGCCAGGGCGCGGCGTATCTATGCTTCGCCACCAAGGGGGAACTCGCCGACATCACGACCCGCCAGCACGCCGCGAAGATCCCCACCGGCTACTACGGATCCTGGGCCATCTGGCGCGACGCCGACCCTGGCGCGGTGTACGCCAAGCTCACCGAAGGCGCTCCGTACGTGGTACGTTTCCGCGCCCCCGACGACGCCCTCCGGCAGCGGATCCGCTTCACCGACGCCATCCGGGGTGAGCTAGAACACGAGGCCAACCGCAACGACACGGTCATCCTGAAATCGTCGGACCAATCGCCTCGGCTGCCGACTTATCACTTCGCGCATGCCGTGGATGACCACCTGATGCGCGTCACGCTGGTGATCCGCGGCGAAGAATGGATCTCCTCGGTCCCGTTGCACCTGCAACTGTTCGACGCGCTGGGTTTCCCGCCGGTCACCTACGCGCACATCGCGCCGCTGATGAAGCAGATCCCCGGCGGGAAACGTAAACTGTCCAAGCGCACCGACCCCGAAGCCAGCGTCGACTTCTACATCGAGGCCGGCTACCCTGCCAAGGCCGTCCTGTACTACTTGCGGGGCCTGGCCAATGGGCGGCTCGCCGAGCTTCCCCTCCCCCGGGCACTGGCCACCCCGATCCGGCTGGAGGAGTGCGGCGTCGCCGGCCCCCTGGTGGACCTGGTCAAGCTCGAAGACATCAGCGCCGACTACATCGCTACCCTGCCCGGGCCTCAGGTCCTGGACGCTGTGCGTACCTGGGCTGGTCACTTCGACCCCGAGCTGGCCGCCGTGCTGGACGCCGAGCGCGATCTCGCCCTGCGTGCCCTAGCCGTGGAACGCGACGGTGTCGACAATCCGCGTAAGGACCTGCGCAAGTGGTCAGATTTCCGATCTGCCTACGGTTTCTTCTTTCCGCAGCTGTTCACCCCGCTGTCGGGCCCCACGGATGAACGCCTCACCTCATTGGGTGTGGATCCCTCCATCGCCGCGAGTTTCGCGCGTGACTTCATCGAGGGCTACCAGCACCTGGACGATCCCCCGCAGTGGTTCAGCCAGATCCGCGAGCTGGCCGCCAAACATGGCTTCGCGCCGAGCGCCAAGGAGTATAAGAAAAACCCCGACGCCTATCCCGGCTCGCTGCGCGAGGCAGCCCAACTCATCCGCGTCGCCCTCACCGGCTCCACCCGCAGCCCGGACCTACACGCCATCACCCAGGCGCTCGGCGCCACCGAAGTGCTCCGCCGGCTACGTGCCCTGAGCGGCTAACCGGTCGTCGGGTTCTCGCCATGCCTCGCAACCGCCATTCGGAGCCGAATGGCGGTCACCGGACCCTCACCGACCGCCATTCGGCTCCGAATGGCGGCGAGCGACGCTGAGCGGCTAGCCCGACGCTGGGGGCGTACCGACGACGCCACGGGTGAGCAGGCGGGCGACGTAGGTGCCCAGATCAGCAGCGGTCCACGGGTGGCGCTCGAGCACGAGCATCCGGGCGCAGGACTCGCCGACCGTAGCGATCAGCTCAGCGACGACAGGCGCCTTGCGGTCGATGTCATCAACGCCGGCGGCCTCCATGTTCTGGCACACCAACTCGCGTAACTGGCCCACCACCATGTCGCGGACCCGCTGAACCCGCCTTGCTACCACAGAGTCGGAACCCCAGCCGGACTTGAAGACCACTCGCCAGGAGTTCGGCGCTTGGCCCACGCCGACGAGAAAGGCCGTGAACCCCGCTGCCAGAACGGCCTCCACGTTGTCGGTGGCCAGATTGGTCGGCAGCGCCTCGGTGATGGCCACCAGCAGGCGGTGTTCCTCGCGGTCCAGGAGCGCGAGCAGCAACTCGTCCTTGTTCGGGTAGCACTCGTAGATCACTGGCTTCGTCACACCCGCCGCATCGGCTATCGCCTGCATCGAGGTGCCCCGGTAGCCTCGCTCAACGTAGACCTCCAACGCCGCGTCGAGGATCAGCGGCCGTCGGCGTTCGGGACCGAGATGGGCAGCCCGAGCGCGGGTGCTCCCCCGCGGCCGGGTGGCCGTCAGCGAAGTCACCTTCAGATTTTCCACTTGACAAACCTACCATGACGTAGAAAGTTCCTACGTGAGGGTAGGAACTGGCCTTGGGAGGTGGTGGATGGTCGGCAAGGCGGTAACCGACCCCGCCGACCTGGCGAAGTTCCGCGAGGTGCAGCAGCTGGCCTATGCCGCGGCGCAGTCCGTCGCGCAGACGCTGGAGCCAGGCGTGACCGAGAAGCAGGCCGCGCGCCGGATCCGCGAGTATCTCCTGGACCGGGGAGTGCAGGACTGGTTCCACACCCCGTTCGCGTGGTTCGGCGACCGCACGGCATTCCGCGGCTTCCGGACTCCCCTGCAGTTCTTCCCCACCCACCGCAGGCTGGCTGAGGGGATGGCCTTCATCCTCGACTGCGCGCCGGTGCGCCAGGGATATGTGGCCGATATCGGCTACGCCGGCTGCCTGGGCACCAACCAGATCTGCGAGCAGCTGAGGGACGATCTCCGCGAGTACCGGACGCTGATCGTCACGAGAGTGAACGAACGCGTGCCGCTGCGACAGATCTATCGCGACGTCGACGCGCTGATCGCCCGGCAGGGCTACGACAACCGGCACCGCGTCTACCCCGGGAGGGTCATCGCGCACCAGCTCAGCAAGGTGCACTCGCGGCTGCCCAAGCTCGTCGCGGCCGGCTTCGGTCTTCGCTCAGTCCAGACCCTGGTCGGCGACCTGATCGTCGAGCGGATGCACCACCGCTCACCACTGTGGGCCGATGGCGAACTCTCCAACCATCCGGCAACCCCCGGTTTATGGGCGGTCGAGCCGCATATCGCCTTCCGCGACGTGGGGGTGAAGTTCGAGGAGATCCTCGTGGTGACCACGACCGGCGCCGCGTACTGGCTCGACGACGATCTGCCGCACGTGCGCCGCTGGCAACGACGGGTGGCCGCGTGATGGCCCGCAACGTGACCAGCACCGATGGCGTGCCGCTGCGGATATACGAGTCGGGAGTGCCCGGCGCGCCCACCGTGGTCTGCCTCCACGGCTACCCCGACGACCACACGGTGTGGGACGGTGTCGCCGCTGAGCTGGCAGCGCGCTACCACCTGGTGTGCTACGACACCCGGGGGGCCGGCGAGTCCGGCGTGCCTGGCCACCGCCAGGCATACCGGCTCGGTCAGCTCGCCGAGGACTTGACCATGGTGATCGACGCGGTCAGCCCCGAGCGTCCAGTCCACCTGCTGGCCCACGACTGGGGCTCGATCCAGGCCTGGCATGCGCTGAGCGGGCCGTGGTTGGGCGACCGCGTCAGGTCCTTCACGTCGATCTCCGGGCCCTGTCTGGACCACGCCAGCCACTGGTTGCGGGCACGGCTGCGCCGACCCACGCCGCGGGCCCTGCGTGAGCTGATCACTCAGCTGGTGTCGAGCTGGTACATCGGTCTGTTCCAGCTGCCGCTGCTCCCGGAGTTGCTCTGGCGCGCCAGGCTCGCCCAGCGCGTGCTGGCTGCGGCGCACGGTGCGCGCAGCCCTGCGGTGGCGGATGCCATTCATGGCCTGCAGCTGTACCGGGCGAACATGCTAGGCCACCTCGCGAACCCCAGCCCGGGCACGATCGACGTTCCGGTGCAGGTCCTCGTACCCACGCGGGATCCATTCGTGTCGCGGTCGCTGCAGACCGACATCACCCGGTGGGTGCCCAACCTGGCGATCCGCGAGCTGCCCGGCGACCATTGGCTACCGCGCAGCCACCCGCACACCGTCGCACGCTGCGTGAGCGAGCTGATCGATAACGCCGAAGGCGGTCCGGAAGCGCGCACCCTGCGCCGCGCCCGCGCCACCGGGCGGCAGCCCAGGCGCTTCGCGGACACCCTCGTGGTGATCACCGGGGCGGGCAGCGGCATCGGCAGGGCCACCGCCCTGGAATTCGCCGAGCAGGGCGCCGAGGTGGTGGTCACCGATATCGAGGCGCAGACAGCCGAACGCACCGCGCAGTTGGCCAGCGTGCTGGGCCCGCCGGCGAGCGCCTATCCCGTGGACGTGTCGGACGGCGGCGCGGTCGAGAAGTTCGGCAGGGTGCTGCTCGAGAAGCACGGGATCCCGGATATCGTGATCAACAATGCCGGCATCGGCATGGCGGGGCCGTTCTTCGACACCACGGTGGCCGACTGGGAACGGATCATCGACGTCAACCTGTGGGGCGTCATCCACGGCTGCCGGGTCCTGGGCGGGCTGCTGGTCGCCGGCGGTGCGGGCGGCACCATCGTCAACATCGCCTCCGCCGCCGCGTACCTGCCCACCCGGGCGCTCCCGGCGTATACCACGACGAAGGCCGCGGTGCTCGCGCTGAGCCAGTGCCTGCGCGGGGAACTGGCCGAAGCCGGCGTCGGCGTGGTGGCGATCTGCCCTGGTTTCGTGGACACCAACATCGTCAGCACCACCCGGTTCGTCGGCCTTGACGCCGCTGAGGAGCGCACCGTGCGGCGGCGGGTGAGCGAGCAGTACCACCGCCGCAGTTTCCCCCCGCGCCGGGCGGCCCAGGAAATCCTGCGCGCGGTGGCGCGCAACACCGCCATCGCCCCGATCACCGTCGAAGCCAAGGCCGGGCTGCTGGCCTCCCGGCTGACTCCCGGGCTGCTGCGCGCGCTGGCCCGAGCCAACCCGACCTTCCGATAACAGCGCACCACCCCGGAAGGGGATCTCCGATGTTTCGCCGCCGCCGCACTGTCGTGGGACCCGCTCACGTGGACAACCTCGTCCTCGAACCCCGGGACGTCACCTTTGACTGGGCCAACCTGCCCCTGCACTGGGTGCCGGGCGAACCGTTTGTCACGCACACCATCAACGTGCTGCACCTGCTACTGCCGGCCGGAGAGCGGTGGTTCGTCCACGTGTTCACCCAGGCTCTTCCACTGATCAAAGACGACAAGCTGCGTGAAGAAGTGCATGGCTTCATGGGTCAGGAACTCATTCACGCCCGATCCCACCAGAGCGTGCTCGACCATTGGAAGGCCAAGGGCATCGACACCGATCCCTACGTCCGGCAGATCGAGTGGATGTTCCAGAAAGCGCTCGGCGACCGCGAGCTGATTTCCCAACGACGCGAGGAATGGCTGATCGAGCGGCTGTCAATCATCGCCGCGATCGAGCACATCACGGCAATGCTGGGAAACTGGGCACTCAACTCCCCCGCGCTCGATGCGGCCGGCGCTGACCCCACCATGCTGGATCTGCTGCGCTGGCACGGGGCCGAAGAGGTCGAACACCGTGCGATGGCCTATGACCTGCTCACCCATCTCGATCGCCGTTACCTACGCCGGGTGCGGGGCATGACGGTCACCTGGCCGGTCATGTTGTGGCTGTGGGCGCGGGGAGTGGTGTTCCTGATGCGCACCGACCCGGAGCTAAGTGGCCGGCGTCAGAAGGCGCGCTGGCGGTACTACTTCCGAGCCAGCCGCCGGCACCTGCTGCCCCCGGCGAACGACATCGTCCGGGGAGTGCTGAGGTACCACCTCCCCAGATACCACCCATCGAAGGAGTTCTCCACCGGGCAGGCCGTTGCCTACCTGGCCACTTCTCCGGCGGCACGCGCTGCGGCGGTGTGAGATGAGCACCGATCAACCCAGTGCTGGTGCGGCCCCGCCACCCGATTTGCGGGGGCGCGGGCGCCCCGACCGGATGTTCACGATATTGGGAAAGCTGATCACCATTCTGGAATTGATCGCCAGCGGCTCCTACATCCGGCGCCGGCCGCCCCAGCAGGTGGATCACGATCTGATCCTCCTGGTGGAGGAGGTCCGCGCCGAGGCCGACGGCGCGCGCAGCTTCCGGCTGGTTGCCGCCTCGGGGGCCCAGCTGCCCCGCTGGCAACCGGGGAGCCACCTTCAGGTGCTCCTGCCCTCCGGACGCCGCCGCCACTACTCGCTGTGCGGCGACCCCGCCGACCGCAGCTCCTACCGGATCGCGGTGCGGCGGCTGGAGGGCGGCCATGGCGGTTCGCGTGAGCTGCATGACTCGATCGGCAAGGGCAGCGCACTGGCCGTGCGCGGACCGCGCAACGCCTTTCCGTTCGTGGGCGCAGCCAGCTACCTGTTCATCGCCGGTGGCATCGGCATCACACCGATCCTGCCGATGGTCAAGCAGGCGGCCGCCGACGGCGCGCCGTGGCAGCTGGTGTACACCGGGCGTTCACGGGCGTCGATGCCGTTCCTTGACGAGCTCACCGAGCTAGACCACGATCGGGTACGGATCCGGCCGTATGACCGCTACGGTTTCCCCTCCGGTGCGGAGTTACTGGCCTGCGCCCCCGAGGGGTCCACGGTCTACTGCTGCGGTCCGGCACCCCTCATCGCCGGGGTGCGCAGGGATTTCGCGGCCAGCGCGGCGGTAGCGCTGCACTACGAGCGGTTCACCGCAGCGCCCATCCGGGACGGCGTGGCCTTCGAGGTGGCGCTGCAGCGCAGCAATCGCGTGCTCACGGTGCCCGCTGACCGCTCCGCGCTGGAGGTGATCCGGGAAGCACTGCCTGACGTTGCCTTCTCCTGCCAGCAAGGCTTCTGCGGAACCTGCCGGACCCGGGTACTTTCCGGCGAGGTCGACCACCGGGACCGCGTGCTCCTCGAGAACGAGCGCGCCGACACGATGACGATCTGCGTGTCCCGAAGCCGTGGTGGCCGGATCACCCTCGACCTCTAGCCCTGAGTATTGGGGGCTAGTGCGATGTGCTGGGTTCGGGGGGTCACGGTGAAACGCCAGCGAGCGGGGTCGGGTTTGCCGTGCTCGATCCACCACCGGTGGGCGGCGTGGACCTCGTCCCAGAGCCGTCGCGGCCCGGACTGGTGCACGGGGAACTCCTCGTCGCTGGCATCAGGGGTGGCGTGGGTGAGCTTGGCCCAGGAGCGGGACTGGAAATCGAGGAGCCAGAGCACCCCAGCGCCGATCTGCTGGTCGTAGGGCCAGTACCGCCACTGGCATCGGGGCACCCGTTGACCGATCGCGAACCGGGCTCCTGGGTCGCCCACTACCGAGTGCGGATGCAGCTGGGTCAGGTGGAGCTCAGCCCGGTCCTCATCCTCGCCCACGACATCGCCTACTGCTCCGCGCCGTTCCCGTTGCGCTCGCAGCCACATGAACGACGACTCGCCGACGATGCCACCGTGGGCGGTGCCCTGCTCATCGACGGTCAACGCCACCAGCGCACCGGTGTAGCTGGTGGCCCAGGGCAGCAGGATCCTGCCGCCAGGGCGGGTCTGGGGCACCCACGGGTAGGGGATGCGGTGCACCGCCGCGGTGGAGACGATCCGGTCGTAGGGGGCATGCGGGGGATACCCGAGTGCCCCATCGCCGGTGATCACGCAGATTGCGCCGTAGCCGGTCTTGGACAGCGCTGTCCGTGCCTGGACCGCGACGTCGGGGTCGACCTCGATGCTGGTGACGTGCTCGGTGCCAAGCCGCTGAGCCAGCAGTGCCGCGTGGTACCCGGTGCCGGTGCCGATTTCCAAGACCCGATGTCCGGGGTGGACGTCCAGCGCGGCCAGCATCACCGCGACGATGTCCGGTGCCGACGCTGAGCTGGTCTGCATCGCTCCGGCCAGCCCCGGACCCTCCGGGTGCCCGTCATCGACCTGGGTGATCACCGCATCGTCGCCGTAGGCCAGTGCCAGCCACCGGGCCGGGTCGTCGTCGCGGTGCAGCGGCAACAACGTCGGCCAGTGCCGGGGGTTCTTGACCCACACGGTATCCGGGATGAACGCGTGGCGGGGCATGGTAGCCAACGCCGGGAGCCACGGTGCCACCTGAGCTGCCCATCCGGCTAGGTCGTCTGCCGACAGCCGGTCAACCATGCGCGCCCGGAGTTCGGCGGCATCGGCGTGCTCAGTCACCGGTCGTGCTTATCGGGGTCCGGCGGTGGAGGTATTGGTCGATCCCGTTGCGCGTCGCCGGTGTTGTCTTCAGTGCGGTGCCGACCGCCACTGTCGTCCTTCTCTTTGTCGTCGTTGTCGTTACCCACGGTTGCTTCCCTCCAGGGGGTTGTGTACGGCTCAACCCAACTCCGGCCCGAGCACCCGTCGCGCTGTGCCGGGCGACAGGCACCTCTCACCCAGTATGCAACGGATCATAGTAATATTACAAGAGCTGTTGACTAGAAGCTGCGATCTAGCGACACTGCACGTGACGCCCCACTGACAGGAGGCAGCCTCATGGAACTCACGGTCATGACCCTGTGGAGTGCGGCCTGCGGCGGCGACGAGTCCATGTGGTGGATCTGCCGCTGTCGGATTACCTACGGTTCGAGTGTGAGTGGAGCTACGCGTTGAATCCGTACGAGGACATTCGCATCCTGGAACTCACCGCCGAGCGGCCTGACCTGCATCGCCTTGTCACAGAAGCAGGCGGCGACTTCTACCTCGTTGACAACGAGCACGTGATTCGTCTGCACTACACCGCTGAGGACCAACCTCTAGGCGCAGAGGCCGACAGCTCGCCAGCTGTCGTCGTGACATACCGACACATCGCTGATGTGCTGTGGTCTGAGGCTGAGCCGTTCACGCAGTGGTGGGCAGCGCATCCGCAATGTCACCGTGACTACCGGGCGGCCTCAGGGTGAGCACGGCGCGCGGCGGGAGTGGCCGCGACGAACTGTCGCGTTCGTTGAGGGACCTGCGGAACGCCGCCGGCATGAAGCAGGTGCCCGCCGCGACAGCCGCCGGTATCAGCCAAGCCGGACTGTCCCGCATTGAGCGTGGTGGGCTGGTGCCCGCGCCGGAAACCGTTGCGGCCCTCGCCCGGGTCTACCGCGCTGACCAGGGCACCATAACTCGGCTAGTGGAGCTGGCCACCGCGATCAGGCCTGAGCACCTGGATTCACGGATTATCATGCAGCGCGGCCTCAACCACTTCCAAGAACGCCTAGGAAAGATCGAGCGGTCATCGGCCCTGATCCGTGCCTACCAACCGAACATCATCTTCGGGATGTTGCAGACCTCCGCCTACGCAGAGGTGGTATTTACCTCCCGAGGCCGCACCCCAACCCAGATCGCTGATGGCGTGGCCCGTCGACTCGCCCGACAAACGGCTCTCGCTGAGCCCGGTCGGGCCTGGGTACTGATCCAAGCAGAGAGCGCGCTGGACTGGTGCGTCCGCGATGCAGCGCTGATGGTTGAACAGGTCGACCACATCGCCGAGATGAGTCAGTTACCGGGTGTCCGAATCGGATTGATCATTCGGCGCACGCCAGCGACCGTGTTGGCACCGCATGGTTTCTCCCTCTTCGATGACCGCGCTGTGATGCTGGGCACCAAGACCGCGACTGCCCTGATCGATGACCCGGAGGACATCGCCACTTACAGTGCGCTGTTCGGTGAGCTTGAACGGCTGGCGGTGTTCGGTGACGAGGCTCGCGCTGAGCTCCTCCGTATAGCAGACGAGTACCGTAGTCAGCTCCGGTAAGTGAGCCTGTTAGCCCAAGTCGGGACTTGGGGCGACGCTACTCATCAGGCGTCGCCCCGCCAGGTCCCGAGTACGTCGAACAACGTCGCCGCGGCGGCCTCATCAAAGATGATCACGCATTGGCCGGTGACGTGCGGGTCGAGAATGATGTCCCCATTCTCCTTGCGCTCCACGACCACGTTGGTGAAACCTCGTGGACCCCCGTGCACCCCACACTGAGCGGGGATCGCCCTGCGATTTTTGCGACCCGCCTTCGCGGTCGCGCCTTCCACCACGGTCATGGTTGACCTCATTTCTCAGTAAGGGGCGGGATCGTGTCCCGCCCGCTCATCGGGACAATTCATGACGCGCTCCGCACGACCAGGCACGTCGAACAGGGTGTGCCCCCTCCGCGTACAGCCACGTCCTGGATGACGAGCAGAACACCGCACAACGCCACCACACAGCCCCCCGCGAGCCGGAGCGCAGCCCGGGGATTGAGCAGGTGCAGCTGCTCATCGACCCGGCAACGCACCCACATCACCCGTACCGTTTTCGGGCGCCCGGCGGCAGCGGCAACGGACTGGCCCTCAGCAGTGTCCTGGGAGCACACCCACCGGTCCACCGGAACCGAGGTGGGCCTTTTTACGATCTGCGCGCACGTCGGGCAGGTGCGGTGCGCACCCGAGGGGGACCGCTCGTGCTGGCAGGGAATCCCGGAGGGCAGCACCGCACCACACCGGGCCTTAGCCACACCCCAGGGAAGATCACCCGCGACCACCAGCAGATGCACCTGACCATCCACCGGGTACCTGCTCATCACTCAGCCCGGGCGCCTGCTGCGCCAGAGTCAGGACATCGACCAGCACCGATGGCACGCACCCAGCCGTGCGGTCACCGCTCCCCGCAGCCACGCAGCCCCAGGCACCACCCACTTCACCGACTCACCGCGCAGCATGAGCCCGCCGGGGCGCCAGGACTTGCTCAGCTCGCCGTCTCTCGGCGTTGGGGCCATACCGCCAAGCCAAGCCGCTGCACGTAGCCGCGCACCAGCCTGCCAATGCCGCACTGGTGTTGCACGGCTGCTGTGGTATCCGGACTGACCAGCGTTGCCGGTACCCTCACCCTCCTAGGTGACCATTCCGTCGAGGGGGCTGCACGTCATGATGCGCCGTAAACGTGTGCTGTTGGTGAGAGCCCGGAAGGCCGCCGGCTTCACCCAGGAGGAGGCGGCCTACCGGCTCGGTGTGGACCGCTCTACCATCGCCCGCTGGGAGAGCGGCGAGACCGAACCACTGTCATGGCTGCGGCCCAAGCTGGCCAAATTGCTGGGTATCACGCTCGCGAGGCTGGAGGAGCTGCTGCTTGCGGTTGACACGGAGACAGATCCTTCCGACGCCGAGGTAGATGACGGGCTTGATCCCGACGAGCAACGCCATCTCGCCGCTGCCTTGGCGGGCGCTCGTCGGTACCTGGACCACTCGGTGGTGACGTACTTCCGTCGTCAACTCGACACCTGTGAGGACGATGACGGTGCTTACGGTCCGACCAAGACGCTACCGGTGGTGCTCGGCGTCCTGGGTGCTATCGAGCAGAGTGCTCGTGAGGTACGGCTCGATGTCCTGCCGCAACTACTTTCCGTTGGGGCGTGGGGCGCTGAGCTCGCCGGTTGGCTCTACCGTGACCTACACAATCCCGAGCGCGCCTCATGGTGGTATCGCCGAGCTACCGAGTGGGCGCAGGAGTCCGGCGACCTCACAATGCAGGGCTACATCCTGATGAAGAAGTCGTATGCGGCTTATGACGAGGGCGACGCTCTACGGATGTTGACAGTGGCCCAGGCGGCACAGTATGGCCCGTATCAGTTGCCCCGCCACCTCCGTGCTGAAATCACACAGCTAGAGGCGCGGGGACTCGCTATGACTGGTGAACCCCTTAGTGTTATTGAGCAAAAGCTCGATGACGCACGCCTCCTGGTAGCTGGCACCACGCCTGATGACTTGGATAGTCATCTCGGTATATACTGCACCGAGGATATGCTTCCGCTTCGGAACGCGCCCTGTTACCTCGAGGCCGGCAAGCCGCGCCACGCCGTCACCTTGTATCAACAAGCACTATCTACCGGCAAGCTCTCGCACCGAAGCCGTGGTTATTTCCTGGCTCGCTTGACGTTCTCCTGGGCGCTTGCCGGTGAACCCGATGCTGCTGCAACGGTCGGGCTGGAAGCTGTGGAGATCGCCACGGCCACCGGGTCACAGCGCACCAAGCGGGAACTCATGCGGTCGCTAGAGACACTCAAGCCCTGGCACAATCGACCGGGACCGCGCGCCCTGCGTGAGGCGGTCATCGCTCACTGACACCTCACGAATCCGTCGTCACCCACTCCACCGCAGTGCGGATCACGAACTCCTGCCATTTCTCGCTTTGCGGGTTGGCATACGTGGGATCGTCATGCACCGCGAAGCCGTGTTGCGCTCCTTCGATCTCAACGAGCTTGCGTTCCGTGGTGAACTGGTAGATAGCGGAGCGTGACGATTCGATGGGAACAAACGTGTCTTGGGTGCCATGCACGATGAGCGTAGGTGCTGTGATCTCGCTGAGCACGAGGTGCGGTCTGATCCAGAATACCTCATTCAGGAGGGCTCGACCATGCTTGACGGTCGGCGAATGGCTGATATAGCCCTGCTCACGTAGCTTCTGCGCAGCTTCGTCACTCAGTCGATCATCGGACCAGTACGGTTTCTGATCGATATAACGGTTCTTGTAGTTGAGCTGCGGGTTGAGCAGCACAAGCCGTGTCAGACGCTCTGGATGCTTGGCGGCGTAGTAGGCGCAGAGACCACCACCGAAGCTAGCGCCGAGCAAACTGATCGCCGTTACTCTGGTTGCTTCACGAATATGGTCGATAGCCGCGCGGATATCGTTGAGATGCACACAGAGCGTCATCTCTGGCTGTTCGCCCTCACTGTCACCATGGCCTCGAAGGTCACACCGGAGGGACGCCACACCAGCCTCACCAAACCCGGCCGCCAACCGAGTAAAAAAGCCACCCTCCTCGCGGGTAACCCCGCCCCCGTGAACCAGGACAACAGCCCGCTCAGCGGCACTGCCCGATGTTACCAGCGTGCCAGCTAAGCGCAGGCCGTCAAGGGCGCGAACGACGGTGGCCGTGCTCCGCAGCGTCATCGAGGAAGACTCCTATCCGGACGCGGGCGACGTCCTCCATGTTGTCACTGCCTCTCCGTCCTGGTGTTCGCCGGGTAGGCGGAGCGCATTTCTGCGCCCCGCCCCCCTTAGAACCGTGCGAGCGGTTCGTCACCGCACACGGCTCAAGCAGGCCCCGATGGGCGGCTAGGCTAGCTGTGTCTCC
>Ga0213881_10000097_pt1 | contig 71253 bp, 65 predicted proteins | sample BarmaccoBMER_R08_FD_160104 | JGI IMG/M metagenome (GOLD analysis project Ga0213881, IMG submission 160104) | Barbacenia macrantha exposed rock microbial communities from rupestrian grasslands, the National Park of Serra do Cipo, Brazil - ER_R08 ...
GACACACCGCGAACCCCGCGAAAAACAGCCGCTACCGCCTCACCAGCCACCACAGACACACAACCGTGACCCGCCCGTCGTCATCCAGAAATATGCGACAGAGCCGGTTTCCGGCACCTTTTCTTCCAAAGGGCTCTTTTCTTCCCACTGAAGGATGGCCCATGTGCCCGCTATGTATCGATATGCATAGTTCACCCAGGCTGTTCAGCGCACTCTAGCAAAGACGACATGCCCAACATGCCGCAAACGCGCGTTATTTTGGAACGCGCACCCAGTACCATAAAGTCACCACGAAGCGTAAAACCACCACGCCAGCCATGGCATCGCGAGCCAGTGGCGGCTGGCCAGGCGGGCTTAACTCACCGGCATTGGTCGTACAGGGTGACAAGTCGGACGGAGATCCGATCCGCGTGGCGTTACGAGGCGGGCGGGGTGGCCGTTACGAGGCGGGCGGGACGTTCCACGTGAGGATGACCGGCTCGTCGTGCTCGGTGCCCAGGGTGGAGACGGTGCCGGTATCAAGGCGGAACAGGCGGCCGCCGGACGGCTCGAGGCCGAGCCAGCGAGCGGTGAGGACGCGCAGCACGTGCCCGTGGGCCACCAGGACGATATCTCCTTCAGGCAGCAGCGGCCGGACGCGGGCCAGCACCCGGTCGGTCCGCTCGCCGACCTGTTCCACGGTTTCGCCCGGGTGGCCGGCGTCACCGGGGATGACGCCGTCGCGCCACAGGTACCAGCCGGGGCGGGTGGCCTGGATCTCGGCCGTCGTCATGCCCTCGTATCCGCCGTAGTCCCACTCCCACAGGTCCGGGTCGGGCTTGGCGGCCCCCGCGGCGCCGCGGCCGGAGGCCAATTCAGCGCCGCCCAGGGCCAGCTCGGCTGTCCGGACCGCGCGCTGGGCCGGGCTGGTGAACACCGCGGCGAAATGGCGCTTCGCCAGCAGCGGCGCCAGGGCCGCCGCGGCGGCCTCGCCGCGCGGAGTGAGCGGGACGTCGGTCCGCCCCGTGTGCTTGCCGGCCTGGCTCCATTCCGTCTCGCCATGCCGCAGCAGTATCAGCTCGCCCATATCAGAGGAGTTTGCGCAGGGCCAGGAGGTCGCGCATGGGAGCGTGGACCTTGACCCTGCCGGCCACCCACATGCGGGCGATGTTGGCCGGGGATTCCGCCAGGTGCAGGACATCGTCGCTGGCAGCGGCCAGGCGGATGTCCGCGGGCGGCTCATCCGGGGACGCTTCCCGCACCGGGTCGGTGCCGTCCGCGGTGAACCGGGTCACGAACATCACGCCGAGGTCGGTCACCTCGCAGCTCATTGACCGGTCGCTGAAGAAGCTGGACCGGTCCTTGGCGTTCATCTCGGTAAACCGGCCGGTCAGCTTCTGTAGCGCCTCACGACATTCCTCGGCTGAAGCCATGCTCGCTCACCCCTCGCCTCGCTCTATGTTCCCTCAGCGGGGGGAGGGGTCCCCCCGCGGCCCCCCTCATGCCCCAACTGACGGTAGCGTTCCACGCGGAGGGTAGCGCACATGGAAGGAGAAAACCCAACGGTGACACCCTGGTCTGGTGAGGAGCCGGAGCCTGGTGACGAGTCGGCGGGTGACAACTACATGGTGACGGGTGACGAGCGAGTCGATGAGGCAGTGGCCGGCCTGGCGCGGCTCACGGACGTTCCGGTCGAGGACCACCCCGCTGTGCTCGAACAGGTTCATCTGCGGCTGGGGGAGATCCTCGGGGAAGTGGAGTCTGGTGACGACCAGAGTCCGGCTTGACGCGGAACTGGTCCGGCGCGGCCTGGCCCGGTCCCGGGAACAGGCGGCCGAACTGGTGGCGGCCGGGCGTGTCACGGTGGCCGGGAGCACAGCCGCCAAAGCCGCCACGCAGGTCACCAGAGACGCGCCGATCAACGTCACCGAAACCGATGACCCGGGCTACGTGTCGCGCGGCGGGCACAAGCTAGCCGGGGCGCTCAACGTATTTCAGGACCTGCACGTCACGGGCCGCAGGTGCCTGGACGCTGGCGCCTCGACCGGGGGATTCACCGACGTGCTGCTGCGGGCGGGCGCCGCGCACGTGGTCGCGGTCGACGTCGGGTACGGGCAGCTCGCCTGGTCGCTGCGCACCGACCCGCGGGTCACCGTGCTCGACCGGGTCAACGTGCGGACGCTGCGGCCGGAACAGGTCGCCGGCCCGGACGGAGAGGCGCCCGGCCTGGTCGTCGCCGATCTCTCGTTCATCTCGCTGACGCTGGTGCTGCCGGCCCTGGTGGAGTGCGCGAAGCCGGACGCGGACTTCATCCCCATGGTGAAGCCGCAGTTCGAGGTGGGCCGGGGACGTGTGGGTGCCGGGGGAGTGGTTCGTGATACCACAGAACGTTCGTATGCCATAAGAAGAGTTTGTGACGCGGCGGGGAAGCTGGGGCTCGGGGTGCGGGGGATTACGGCGAGTCCCCGGCCCGGGCCGGCCGGAAACGTGGAATATTTCCTGTGGCTGCGGCGGGGCGCGCCACCAGTGGACGAAGCCCGGCTGCGGCAGGCGATCGAGGAGGGACCCGGATAGTGGGACCGCGAACGATGCTGCTGATGGCACACACCGAGCGGCCGACCGCGCTCCGCATGGCGCTGCTGGCGGCCGATCGGCTGAGCGCCGCTGGGATCGTCGTCCGCGTGCTGGAGACAGAGGCGCCCGAACTCGGCTGCCCTGACGTCAGGGAAGTGCCGGCCGGGCCGGGCGCGGCGGCAGGCGCCGAGCTTGTCATCGTGCTCGGCGGGGACGGTTCGCTGCTGCGCGCGGCCGAGCTGTCGCGGCCGGCCGGGGTACCGCTGATCGGGGTGAACCTCGGCCACGTCGGATTCCTGGCCGAGGCCGAGCCGGACGGGCTCGCCGATGTCATCGACCGGCTCGTCGCGCGGAAGTACGTGGTCGAGGAGCGGATGACGATCGACGTCACCGTGCGCCGCAACGGAGATCTGCTCTCGACGACCTGGGCGCTGAACGAGGCGACGGTGGAGAAAGCCGCACGAGAGCGGATGATCGAAGTCATCTGCGAGATCGACGGACGGCCGCTGTCCCGGCTGGGCTGCGACGGAGTGGTGTGCTCAACGCCCACTGGATCCACCGCGTACGCGTTCTCGGCCGGCGGCCCGGTGGTGTGGCCCGAAGTGGAGGCGTTGCTGATGGTGCCGATCAGCGCGCACGCCCTGTTCGCGCCGCCGCTGGTGGTGTCGCCATCCGCCGTGCTGGCGGTGGAAGTGATTTCGGCGGCACCGGGTGGCGTTCTGTGGTGCGATGGGCGACGTAAAGTCGATCTGCCCACCGGAGCCAGGGTCGAGGTCCGCCGGGGCGCGCTGCCGGTGCGGCTGGCCCGGCTGGACGATCCGGGATCGAACGGCGCGCGGTTCACCGACCGGCTGGTCGCGAAGTTCGGGCTCCCGGTGGCGGGCTGGCGAGGCCGTAGGCCAGGGGGGTCTCGGGGGGACGGCTCCCCCCGGAAGGAGGGCGAGCATGCTTGAGGAGGTCCGCATCTCCTCGCTCGGCGTGATCGACGAGGCGGTGCTAGAGCTCTCGTCCGGGTTCACCGCGCTGACCGGGGAGACCGGGGCCGGCAAGACCATGGTCGTGACCGCGCTCGGCCTGCTGTTCGGCGGGAAGGCCGATCCGGCCCGGGTACGGCCCGGCGCGTCGCGGGCCGCGGTCGAGGGACGGCTGCTGGTGTCGCCGGACATCGCCCGTGAGGTCGAGGAGGCGGGCGGCGACCTCGACGACGCCGATCCCGGCGACGATGATCTCGGCGGCAGGGGCTCGACGCTGGTACTGAGCCGCACCGTGTCGGCGGAAGGGCGGTCCCGGGCGTTCGCGGGCGGCCGTTCGGTGCCGGTGTCACTGCTGCAGGTCCTGGCCGATGACCTCGTCGCGGTGCACGGCCAGGCGGATCAGCGGCAGCTGCTCAAGGCCGGGTGGCCGCGCGACGCGCTGGACCGGTACGCGGGCGCCGAGCTGGGCGCGGTCTTGTCCGACTACCGGCGCGTTTACACCCGGCATCGCGAGGTGGTCGCCGAACTGGAATCGCTGCGGCTGGCGTTGCGCGACCGGGTGGCCGAGGCGGAGTTCCTGCGGCTCGGGCTGGCCGAGGTGGAATCGGTAGCCCCGGTCGCCGGTGAGGACGCGTCGCTGCTGGCCGAAGAGCAGCGGCTGGCCAACTCCGACGCGCTGCACTCGGCGGCGTCCGCGGCCCATGAGGCGCTGCTCGGCGATCCGGCGTCGGCCGAGTCCTCGGCCTCGGACGCGGTGACGCTGCTCGGCGTGGCGTCGCGCGCTCTGGAGGCGGCCAGGTCACACGACTCGATGCTGGCCGGGCTGGCGGATCGCCTGTCCGAGGCGTCCTACCTGGTGTCAGATGTGGCGGCGGAGCTGGCTTCGTACGCGGATACGGTTGACTTCGACCCGGCCCGGCTCGCGGCGGTACAGGAACGGCGGGCCGCGCTGGCGAAGCTGGTGCGATCCTACGCGGGCGAGTCCGCGGACGTCGCGGGAGTGCTTGACTGGGCCAAGCGGGCCGGGGCGCGGCTGCTGGAGCTGGACGGGGATGACGAGCGGATCGCGGCGCTGGAGACCGAAGAAGGCGATCTGTCGGCGCGGGTCGCGGAGCTGGCGACGGAACTGACGTCGCTGCGTAAGGCGGCGTCGTCGCGGTTCGCAACCCTGGTGACTGAGGAGCTTGTGGCGCTGGCGATGCCGCACGCCACGCTGGCCGCCGCCGTGTCACCGCTGGAATCCGGGCCGGGACCGTTCGGCGCCGACGAGGTGGAATTCCGGCTCGCCCCGCATCCGGGCGCGCCGGCGCTGCCCCTGCACAAGGGCGCGTCCGGTGGTGAGCTGTCCCGCGTCATGCTGGCCATCGAGGTGGTGTTCGCCGGGGCGGACCCGCTGCCGACGTTCGTGTTCGACGAGGTCGACGCCGGCGTGGGCGGCAAGGCGGCGGTGGAGATCGGGCGCCGGCTGGGCCGGCTGGCCCGATCGTCCCAGGTCATCGTCGTCACGCACCTCCCGCAGGTGGCCGCGTTCGCCGACAACCACCTGGTGGTGGAGAAGTCCGACGACGGCCTGGTCACCTCCAGCGGCGTGGTGCGGCTGGACCGGTCCGGTCGGGTGCGGGAGCTGTCCCGGATGCTGGCCGGGCTCGAGGATTCCGAGTACGGCCAGGCACACGCCGAGGAACTGCTCGCGCTGGCCGACGGCGAGCGGTCCCCTTCATGATCATGGGTCATTTGCGGGAATAGTTACCGCCTATGACCCATGATCATGGGATTCAGCGGTGGCGGTGGCGGTGGCGCGGCGGGCACGGAGGTTGCGGTTCTTGATGCGGTTGCCGCACGTGGCCATGTCACACCAGGCCCCCCGGCGGCTGTGCGAGCGGTCGTAGAACGCCCAGCGGCAGTCCGGGTTGCCGCACAGCTTCAGGCGATCCCAGGTGCCGTCGGCCTGGGCGTCGCGGATGATCAGCAGCAGGTGCATCAGCCCGTCGGCGACGCTTGACGCGCCCTGGCCGGCCGGGATGAGCAGCACCTGCCCGGCCTGGGTGACCTCCAGCCGCGGCTGGGCGCTGGCCAGCACTGTTTCCAGCGGGCGCAGCTCGTCCGGGGTCAGCGGGTCACGTCCGATCAGTGCCCGGATGCTCTCCCGGACCTCGCGGACCAGGTTGAGGTCACCGTTGGCGTAAGGCAGGCCGGCTTCGGCCAGCCAGGCGCGGGCATCGTCATCCCGGGCCAGCCGGTCGGTGTGGTTGTCCGCGTCCAGCGTGTTGACGAACGACTGCACCATAAGCAGCGGCATCGGGGCCGGCTTGTCCTCGATGTCAGGCACCCACGAAGGCAAGGTCGTGCCGTTCAGTGTCGTGCCGTCCAGGTTCATGCCGCTCAGGCTAGATCACCTCCTGCGTACGCGCAGTGCGACGGTCCCGCACACGCTCATGCGTGACCTATAACTCACTTTGACTGGTCATGCATGACCAGTATAATCGGTTTAGTGGTCACGAGTTGAAGAGGTGAGTGCTGATGCTCATGCTGCTTGCTGATGAGCTTGATCATCTGACCCTGCAGCAGGTCCGGCCCTGGCACCGGCTGCTCGCGTGGTGCCGCGCGGCGGCCCTGGACCGGGCGCTGGCCGACGGGGCCGATCCGGAGGGGAACGCGTACCTGGCCGCCCGGGCGCTGCAGCTTACTTCGGTGAAGTCCCGCCGTCACCTGGCGGATGGAGTGCGCCGGGCCCTCGCGGTGGGAACGGAACGATCGCCGGGTACGGCCCGGCCGGGCCGCATGCCCGCATGGTCGGCGCGCGTGCCGGTCCGCCGCGACAGCGTCGCGACGGCGGCGGCCGAACTCGGCGCGTTGCCCGGTTACCTGCTCGCGGACCGACCGGTGCCCGCGCAAGGCGTCGCCATGGTGCGCCAGCTGCTGTCCGATGGCGCCGGCCCGCTCTATCGCGAGCCTCAGTACCGCGGGCCCCAGGAGCGCGAGCCCCAGGACCGCGAGCCCCAGGACCGCGAGCCCCAGTACCGCGGGTCCCAGTACCGCGGGTCCCAGTACCGCGGGCCGGGCCAGGCTGACCTCAGGGACGCTGTCCGGCGAGCTGCCGCCGCGCTCGCCGGGTGACCGGAGCGCCCGAACAACGGCATCGGTGTCACATTCATGCCGTCCTGACGGCGTGGCTGTGGCAACCATGTCGTTGAGCGGGTCCGGATCGTGACCGCGGTGCCTCTGGCAGCTTCTAGAGTGTGACCCAGATCATATTCTACTAATAAGATCGATTAAGTATACTTAACGGTATGAAGGCTTTCGCGCCGTTCATAGGCCGTCGCTACGTCGACTTCAAGCGGATATGCAGCGCCGTCTGTCGCTGATCAGGAATCGCCGCCACGCCCGCGATTCTGCCAACGCTTCGTAGCTAGATGAGCGAATCCGGTATTTCGACCGCTCTGATCCCGTTCCGCGCCCGGTCAGCTCCGGATGGATGTGACATCCACCCGGTTGTATGCGGGTCGCTGCCACATCCATCCCCTGAAAGCCCCGGCCCCTGAAAGCCCCGGCCCCTGAAGCCGGCCCCTGAAAGCCCGGCCAGCACACCCGAAAGGAACACAGCATGCCGAGCACGAACCGATTCGAGATCCGCAAGCTCACCGCGCGCATCGGCGCGGAGGTGATCGGCGCCGGACCACAGCTCGACCTCGATGACGACGGCATCATCGAGATCCGCGCCGCGCTGAATGAGCACAAGGCGCTGGTGTTCCGCGACGTCACCATCGACGACGAAGGGCAGCAGCGGTTCGCCGGCTACTTCGGTGATCTGACCTCCGCTCACCCGACCGTGCCCGCTATCGAGGGCGCGCCGAACGTCCTCCCGGTGGACAGTGAACTCGGCCGGGCCAACCACTGGCACAGCGACGTGACGTTCGTGGTCAGCCCGCCGCAGGCAAGCACGCTGCGCAGCATCGTCGTCCCGCCCTACGGCGGCGAGACGCTGATCGCCAGCTCGGCGGCGGCGTACCGCGATCTTCCCGAGGCGCTGCGCGCGTTCGCCGGGTCGCTGTGGGCGGTGCACACCAACGACTACGATTACGCGGTGCCGCCGGAGAGCGCGGACGAGGCGGAGAACGAGCGGCGCGCGCAGTTCATCTCGATCAGGTACGAGACGGTTCACCCGGTCGTCCGGGTTCACCCGCTCACCGGTGAGCGCGGGCTGTTCATCGGCGGCTTCGCCCAGCGCATCCTCGGCTTCTCCGGCGAGCAGTCGCGCGACATCCTGCGTCTGCTGCAGTCCTACGTGACCCGGCCGGAGAACGTGCTGCGCTGGCGGTGGGAGCCGGGGCAGCTCGTGCTGTTCGACAACCGGATCACCCAGCACTACGCGATCGACAACTACGACGACCTGCCGCGCCGGCTGAACCGGGTCACCGTGGCCGGCGACATCCCGGTCGGCGTCGAAGGCAAGCAGAGCTACTCGCTGACCGGCGACGCCTCGCACTACACAACGGTCGCGCAGGTCAAGGAACTCGCGGCCGTATGAGCTACCGTAAGCCTCATGGGCAAGCTCAGGGTGCTGTTCGTTGGCGGCAGCGGGATCATCAGCTCGGCGTGCTCGCGCGTCGCGGTCGATAGCGACGTCGAACTGTACGTGCTGAACCGCGGGCGAAGCACCACCCGCCCGCTGCCCGCCGCGGTGACGATGCTGCGTGCGGATATCGGGGAACCACAGTCCGTTCGTGATCAGGTAAAAGATCTTGACTTTGACTCGGTGGTGAACTGGGTCGCGTACACCCCTGACCAGGTGCGGCGGGACATCGAGTTGTTCGCCGGGCGGACCAGGCAGTACGTGTTCATCAGCTCCGCGTCGGCCTACCAGACCCCGCCATCGCGACTGCCGGTCACCGAGTCCACGCCGCTGCGCAACCCGCTCTGGCAGTACTCACGCGACAAGATCGCCTGCGAGGACGTGCTGACCGCGGCTTACCGGGAACAGGCGTTCCCGGCCACGATCGTCCGGCCGTCGCACACCTATGACCGGACGTCGGTGCCGTTCGACGGCGGCTGGACGGTGCTGGGCCGGATGCTGGCCGGCAAGCCGGTCATCGTCCATGGCGACGGGACGTCGCTGTGGACCCTGACGCATCACGAGGACTTCGCCCGCGCGTTCGTCCCGCTGCTCGGCCATCCGCGCACATTGGGCGAGGCGTTTCACATCACCACCGACGACGCGCTCACCTGGGACCAGATCGCGCACGCGCTGGCCGCGGCGCTCGGCGTGACGCCACGGATCGTGCACGTCACGTCGGACGAGATCGCGGCGGCCGATCCGGCCTGGGGCGCCGGCCTGCTGGGCGACAAGGCGCACTCGCTGGTGTTCGACAACACGAAGGTGCGCCAGGTCGTGCCCGGCTGGCGGGCGGTGATCCCGTTCGAGCGGGGCGCGCGGGAGATCGCGGACTGGTATCTCGCGGATCCGGCCCGGCAGGTCACCGACCGGCGGCTGGACGCGCTGATGGACAAGCTCGCCGAAACCAGGGCGTGACAGCGAAACCGCAGCGTTACCCGCAAGGCGTACGATCATGCCAGGACCGAGGGAAAGGAGGTACGCCGTGAACATTTCGTCCATGTATGCCGCGCGCCTCCGCGGACCGGAGGGCGCGCTCCGTTAGTACAGAAGGAGCAGCAATGACCGTTCGTGTCCGAAGCATCACGTTCGACAGCAAAGAGCCGTACAAGCTGGCCCGGTTCTGGTCGGAGCTGACCGGGCTCACCGAAGATCCCGACGACATCAACCTGCCCGAGCACGACGAGGCTCTGCTGCTCGGCCGGAACGGGTCGCCGAACCTGCTGTTCATCCGCGTCCCGGAAGACAGGCAGGTCAAGAACCGCGTCCACCTCGACCTGACCCCGCCGGACTCCGATCCGGCGACCAGGGACGCGGAACTGAAGCGGATCCTGGCGCTCGGCGCGACGATCGTCGAGGACCACCGCCGGCCCGACGGCGGCGGCTGGATCTGGCTCGCCGACCCCGAGGGCAACGACTTCTGCCTAGAGCGGGGGGTCTGGGGGGGATAGCCGCCAGATGGCCTCCCACTGGGACCACTGCCCAGGCGCTCCCAGCGGCTGCCGCCATGTCTGATCGATCCGCGGCGGCAGCACCGGCTCGAATCGCGGCGGGCTGAACAAGGCGTCCAGCTCCGCGGCGCTGAAGTAGTGGATGAGCAGGCCGGCCTTGGACCCGGCCAGGTACCGGACGGTGAACCCGCCGTCCGGTGCCTGCTCGGTGACCTCGTGAGCCGGCCACACATCGGTACTCACCGCGTTGACCCGGAGGCAGAACAGCCCGCCCGGCCGCAGCCTGCGCTGAGCCTCGGCGATGACGGATCCGGTGGTGGCCCGGTCCCCGTGCTGGAACACCTGGATGCCGATGACCAGGTCATACGTGTTGTCCTTGGCCAGCGCGCTGAAATCGCCGTGAACCAGCCGGCCGGCGAACTCCGGCGCGCTCGCGGCCAGTTGCGCCAGCGCCGTCCCGGAGATGTCCAGTCCGGTCAGCGTCAGCCCGTTGCGGGACAGCGGCAGGAAGTTACGCCCGTTCCCGCAGCCCACGTACAGGCCCTGGGTCAGCCCGTAGCTTCGCGCTGCCCGGAGGATGTCATCGGTGAACGGCACCGGTGGTTCCCCCTGGTACCGCCCGCGCCGGTATTCGGCCTCCCATGAAATCTCGGCATCCATGCCCTGATCGTGCCGTGATAACCATTTGCCGCGCCAGTTGATCAGCATGGATCATGGAGAACATGCACGTGGAGGCCATCAACATCGGTCCGAGCGAAGCGCTCGCCCCGGTCGGTTCGGTTCGCGCCGTGGCCGGCAAGGGGCTGGAGGGGGACCGGCACTACTTCGCCGATGGCGCGGAGCCCGGGACCGCGCTGACGCTGATCGAGGCCGAGGCCATCGAGGACGCCGGCCTGACCGGCGCGCAGTCCCGCCGCCAGGTCGTGGTGCGTGGCATCCGCCTGAACGACCTGGTCGGCAAGCGGTTCTACGTCGGCGAGGTGGAGTGCGTGGGCACCGAGCTGTGCGAACCGTGCCTGCACCTTCAGCAGCTCACCCGGCCCGGCATCATCAAGGACCTCATCCACCGCGGCGGCATCCGCGCGGACATCCTGACCGGCGGGATCATCTCGGTCGGCGACAAGGTCAAGACCTTATTTACCGCGAACGGCTGGCGTTTCTCCTCTGATAACGCTTCCCTGAGGCGGGTGGCTTGCGCGGCGAGGTACCGGCGTTCCGGGATGCTGGTGGACAGCCGGGCCGCCTGCGCGTAGGCCTCCGCCGCGCGCTTTTGCTCGCCGGCCAGTTCGAGCAGATGGCCCTGGGCGGCGAAAAGCCGGTGGTGCTTCGCCAGCCGCTTGTCCTCGGCCAGGGTTCCGAGCAGTTCCAGGCCTGCTCGCGGGCCCTGGACCATGCCCACGGCGACCGCGCGGTTGAGCGTGGTGAACGGGTTGGGCGCGGCGAGCTCGAGCAGGTCATACAGCCCGAGGATCTGTTTCCAGTCGGTGTCGTCCATGGTCGCGGCCTCGTCGTGGACCGCGGCGATCGCCGCCTGCAGCTGGTACGGGCCCACCTGGCCGCTGGCCAGGGCGCTGGTGATGAGGACCGTGCCTTCGTCGATCCTGGACCTGTCCCAGCGGGAACGGTCCTGTTCGGCCAGCGGCACCAGGCTCCCGTCCGGCTGGGTCCGGGCGGGCCGCCGCGCGTCGATCAGCAGCATCAGCGCGAGCAGGCCGGCGACCTCGGGCTCGCCGGGCAGTAGCCGGTACAGCCAGCGGGTGAGCCGGATGGCTTCGCCGGACAGCGCGGGCACGGTCACCGCGTCGCCCGCCGACGCGGTGTACCCCTCGTTGAACACGAGGTAGAGGACATGCAGCACGGCCGGCAGCCGCTCCGCGACCGGGCCGTGGAGGCTGAAGTCGACGTTGGCGTCCCGCAGCGTCTGCTTGGCCCGGCTGATGCGCTGGGCCATGGTCGCCTCGGGCACGCCGAACGCCGCCGCGATCTGCGCGGTGCTCAGCCCGCCGATCGCCCGCAGCGTCAGCGCGATCTGGCTCGGTACCGAGACCGCCGGATGGCAGCAGCCGAACAGCAGCGCCAGCGAGTCGTCGGCGTCTTTTGCGCCGGCCGTGCTCTCGTCGGCCGGGCCGGCCAGCAGTTCGGACTGGGGCGTCGCGAACGCGATCCGGTCTTCCCGTTCCCGCCGGGCCTGCTCGCTGCGAACCTGGTCCGTGAGCTTACGGCTGGCCACCGTGACCAGCCAGCCCCGGGGATTGTCCGGCAACCCGCCGGCCGGCCACGCTACGGCTGCGGCCAGCAGCGCCTCCTGGGTCGCGTCCTCGCACAGGTGGAACTGCGCCGTCCCGTACCGGCGGACCAGCGCGGCGAGGACCTGCGGCGCGAACTCGCGCAGCAGGCCCTCATCGGCGTCCCGCAGTGTCTTCGTCACAGATCGTTCTTCGTCACAGATCGTTCTTCGAATCGTGCAGGATCGGCCACAGCTCTACGGGTTCCTCATCGGCCCACGGCATGTCGGCCGCGATCTGGTGCGCCCGCTCTTCGTTCTCCACGTCGAGCAGGTAGAAGCTGGCGATGTACTCCTTGGTCTCCTGGTAGGGCCCGTCGGTGACGGCCGGCAGGCCGTCCTGGCCACGGCGCACCAGTCTGGCCTGCATCTCGGCGCCCAGCCCGTAGGCCCCGATCAGCTCGCCGGTCTCCTCGTACTTCTTGTTGAACGCGTCCTGCCGGGCGATGGCCTCCGGCCACGCCTCCGCCGGGAACGACGCCCACTTCTCCTCGTTGCCGTAGATCAGCATCAGGTACTTCATCCTGGGGTTCCCTCCATATGCCGGGTGCTGTCACAGGTGCTCTCACCCACCAGTCGGAGCCGCCACCCCGTTCTCGACATCCCCCGCCAACATATCCGCCGTGTGATGTGGTTCCGCCGTGTCACCCGATCGGGCGTCATGACATCGCCGCCTCGATCGGGAATGCTGACTGGGGTAGCTCCGGTGGGGGGGCTTGGGGTGCCCCGGGCCGTTCACCGGCCCGGGGCATCCTCACTGAGACGATCGGCACTGAGACGATCGGCGTGGGCGAATGACTGGTACGGCACGATCTCGCCGGGCCTGATCACGCCGTCTTCGATCGCGCGGGCGAGCAGCGCGTCCTTGCTCGGCGCGGTCCGCCCGGTGGCCGCGTACTTGGCTCGCGCGCGGCTGATGTACTGCCGGACCGTGTTCTCGGTGATCGACATGCGCCGCCCGACCGATGCTTTCGACATGCCCTGGAACCACAGCAGCAGCGCCTGCCGCTCCTGCTCCGACAGCGCCGGCCGGGCCGGGCCCTGGTCGGCAAGCATCGCCCGGGCCTGCGACCGGGTCACGTACGGCCGGTCGGCGGCGGCCGCCAGCACGGCCTCGACCAGATGGTCGCGGCCTTCCTCCTTGGACACGTAGGCGTGCGCGCCGTTGTCCAGCGTCTCCATCACGATCACCGGGTCGCTGTGCCCGGAGAAGGCCACTACCCGGTATCCGGCTGTCACCAGCCGGGAAATCTGCGTTGTGACCAGCTCGCCGGACAGCTCCAGGTCCAGGATGACCACGTCGACCGACGGCGGCGGCACGTTGCGGAGCCCGGCGAGGTCGCGTGCCGTATGCACCAGCCGTACGCGCTGGCCGGGATCGGAACGGATCCAGGATGCCACTCCCTCGGTGACGACCGGGTGGTCTTCGATGATCGCCACCCTCACCGGCTGTTCCATCGTGCCTCCGCCCAGAGCATAACGCCGTCTTGCTGCTGTTCGATGATGACTTCTCCGCGGGCCGCGGACAGCCCGATGACCGCTCCGGTATCAGCGACGAAACTGACGGCGATACCGGCGGCGATACCGGCGGTAACCGCCGGTATCGCCGCCAGGGTGATCCGCGCCTGGCTGCGCGCGGCCGTGAGGATCGCGATGGCGGCGTCGGTGATGACCCGCCGGGCCGGCTCGGGCACCTGCGGCAGCGGCCCGGCCGTCTCGATCTCGACGGCTATCCCGCGCCGCTCGGCCACGTCGGCGCTCGCGTGCAGCTCATGCACCAGCGCTTCGGTCACATCATCACCCTCGGCCAGCAGCCGTCGCAGCCGGGCGGCCTGGGTCGCGCACCTGATGCGCACCTGTGCGTCGCCCGGGTCAGCCGTCCCCGACGCCAGCTCGGCGACCAGCGGGACCACGCTCTCCTGCAGCGCCAGCCAGCGGGCTTGCCGGGCGGCCTGGATGATCTCCGCGGTGGCGGCGCGCTCGCGCGCGGCATGCTCACTCCGCGCCGCCGCCGCGGCGCGGCCAGCGGCGGTATCCAGCGCCCTGACCCCGGCGACTACGGCTAGCTGGCCGCCGGTCGACCAGGCCAGCACGGCGAGGAACCCGGCCAGGTCGGTGCGGTTCAGCCCGTCCTGCACCTGCACGCTGAGGACGGCCAGCGCCTCGGCGGTGAGGAACGCCGCGAGCTCGGCGAACCGGCGGCGGAGCAGGACCAGCACGCCCGTCCAGCCAGCGGTCCCCCACGACCAGTTGACCGCCAGCATCTGGCTGGCCGGGCTGGCCACCGCCGCCGCGGTACTGGCTGCCAGCGCGATCACGGCAACCGTCCAGGCCGGACACCAGGCGGGCGCTCCGCGCAGGACCAGGACAGACCCGGCGGTGATCGCCAGGGCCATGATCAGCCACATGGCGCACTGGAAGGCGAATGAGCTGTAGTCCGGCCGGTTGTGCAGCAGCTGTCCGCCGGCTCCGGCGACATGCCATCCCGCGACCAGGACGATCACGGCGATGGTGAAGGCCCGCTGATAGCGATCTGACATCAGCGCTTTCGGCTGCATGGTCGTCATGCCGGCCACTCCCGTTGTCATGCCGGCCAGCTCACGGTGACGGTCGTGCCCGCACCGGGACGGCTGGCGACGCGGGCACGGCCGCCGGCCGCCGCCATCCGCCCGGTAATCGACTCCCTGATGCCCCGGCGGGATGCCGGGGTGGCTGCCGGGTCGAACCCGCGGCCGTGGTCAGTGATCTTCACGGTCACCCACCCCGCGCCGCCGGTGACGGTCACGTCCGCCTGGCCGGTTCCGGCGTGCTGCGCGACGTTGCGCAGCGCCTCGCCGACACAGGCAACCAGCTGATCCGCGACTGGCGACGGCAGCGTGGCCGGGACAAGCTGCAGCCGCACATCCAGGCCATCGATACTGGCCGCGGCCATCTCCAGCTTCGGCCCCAGGTCAGCCAGGGGCGCCGGCCCGCCCTGCGCCACCGGGGTGTCCGCGAGCTTCTGCAGCACCTCCAGGTCGCGCGCCGCCTGTGCTGTCAGCGCCGGGGACGGCTCGGCAAAGGATCCTGCCGCGACCATGGTCAGGGTGGACAGGACCGTGTCGTGCAACTGGCGGTGCTGCTCTCGCTCGTCGGCTCGCCGCGCCTCCTCGACGCGGATCTGCCGCTCGGTGGCCAGGCCGGCCGCGACGATCGCATCCGCCTGCCGCGCACCGCCGCGGATGACTGCCATCAGGCCGGCGACCACGATTGCCTCCACCGCCAGCAGCCAGCCATCGGCCGGATGGCCGGTGCCGAGCCCGTAGGTGATGACCAGGACCGCGGCCCCGGGCAGCCCGAGCCACGGCCGGAGCGCGATCTGCAGGATGTACACGGACGTGCAGGCCAGCGGGAGCATCCAGGTCGTGCCGTCCTTGATCAGCGCGGCCGGGACCATGTGCTGCTGCGCCAGCGCCAGCACCGAGATGACCGCGGCATCGGCCAGTACCATGCTTGCCGTCAGCCCGGACCTCAACGCCCGCCAGGTGAACAGGCCCGACCACAGGCACAGCGCGGTAAGCGGCGCGCCCAGCCACCAGCCGGAGATCTGCTTCGTCGCGGCCAGCACGGCTACCGCGGTGAACAAGACAGCGCCGCCGGTGCGCAGGGCGATCGCATACCCGCCGGCCAGCTGGTCGAGGGCCTGGTCTGATGGCCCTGCCACCTGCTGGCTGCGCGGCCGCGGGCGGCGAGCCTGCCCGGGGCGGCCCGCGGGGGGCTGGAGTTGCCCGCCGGCGGAATCGGCTGCCGGTTCCACCGGACCAGTATGCGGCAGTACCACGGCGCCGGGAACGGAGAACCTCGGGCTTTCCCCGGCCAGTTGATGCCGCGCGGCGCAACGCGCCCTGGCTCTCGGCGCGCCTCAGCGGGAATGCCGGTGGCTCATGGAAGGATGTCCGCTGGGTCGGAACCAGGAGGTCTGTGGCGTGGGTAACGCGACGAACCGGCAGCGGCGACTGAGGAAGGCCAGGGAGCGCCAGCGACACCGGGCGGCAGGAGACGGCTCGGCGTCCCCCCACCGGACCCGCCAGTACGGTGAGGCCCGGGAGCCGACGACCGCCGAGATGGCCGAGATGGCGATCGCGGAGACGCTTGACGCGCTGGCGAGCGGACAACTTGACGCGTACGAGGTCCATGTGATCGCGATGGCCACCGCGTCCGCCGTCATTCCTGACTGGATTCCCGCGGTCAGCCGGCTGCTGGTCAGCTTGTGCGCGGCCGCGATGACCGAGTCCTGGCGGCGAGGGTGGCAGCCCGCCGAGCTCGTCCGGTGCGTGAGGCGGGAGAGCGGAGACCATGGCGCGCGCCTGGCCGCCGACATGGTCGCGGCCGAAATGCGCGGCTACGCCGTCGCCACGGTGGATGACCGGTGGCACGCCCAGGTGGCGGAACTCGGTGCCGAGGCCTGGTGGGGCAATGACGACAGTGTCTACCTCGATCGTCGCCGCGCGAGGGATGGCCACGCCGTCGAGGAGGTACTGACCTCGGTGTTCGGCCTCGTCCTGCTGCTCGGGCGGCTGCCCGTGATGGCTCGGCTGTGTCCGCTGCCCGGCACCGTCAATCCCGCGGCCGCGCGGGCGAGGGCGAGCGCGGATCAGGCCGCCGACGAGCGGGTCCTCGCCAAGGTCCGCGCACTGCTGGCGAAGCCGAATCCACCGAGTTCGTCGACGAGGCCGAGGCGCTGTCCGCCCGCGCTCAGGAACTCATGACGAAGTACCGCATCGACCACGCGATGCTAGCGGCCGAGGCGGGGCGGAAGGACGAGCCGGTCGGCCGCCGGCTACCGGTGGACAATCCCTACGAAGCGCCAAAGGCTCATCTGCTGCAGGAGGTCGCAACGGCCAACCGCTGCCGCACGATCTGGCACAAGCCGCTGGGGATGTCGGTCGTCGTCGGTTTCGCGGCCGACGTTGACGCGGTGGAACTGCTGTTCACGTCGCTGCTGGTGCAGGCGGACACCGCGATGCTGCGCGAGGGCGCGAAGCGGGACCGGCATGGCCGCTCCCGGACCCGCGCGTTCCGCCAGTCGTTCCTCACGTCTTATGCGGTGCGCATCGGCGAGCGGCTTACCCAGACCTCGGACCAGGTCGAGGAGCACGCCGTCGCGGAATCGCCAGGACGGAACCTGCTACCCGTGCTCGCATCGCGGCAGCAGGCCGTCGAGGACGCCGTGGACAACATGTTCGGCGACCGTCTGGTCGCGCGGGACGTGGGCCGGGTGACCGACGCCGAGGGCTGGCATTCCGGGCGTGCCGCCGCTGACCTCGCCACCCTCCAGGGGCATCGCGCGCTTAGCTCCCGCTGAAGACTGACCTCGCCCGTAGTGAGGGTGAGCGGGTCGAGGCGGAATCATTGATGCCTTGGGGCATCCTGCACGAGCTCACGGTACGAGGTCGTACCCCGTCCGCGCGTAAGCGGGCCGGGTGGCTGCGGCGTGCGCGTGACAGCTTCTGCCCGGCACCGAGGACAAGATCCCGTAGGCGGATCCCGCGACGTGCGCGTGCGCCGATTTGCCGGGATATGGCCCGTTATGCGGACTGCGCTGGCGCTTGACAACGCGGAAGATTGGGCCCTCATGGAAAGAAGGGCGCCGGTTTGCGGCGCCTTTTCTTCCATTGGGCTCTAATCTTCCCGCTGATGACGGGCCTCCGTGTCCGCTATGCGATGATCGCGTAGTTCCCGGGGCTGCATTCATTGAGGAAGCGGTCACAATAACGAGCCCGCTTTCCCTTGACGCCGGATATAGGGGATATTCCGCCCGCCGCCCGGCGCCGGCCGCCCCGCGCCCGCCCGGCGCCGCCCGCCCTTCCCCGCCCAGCCCCCGCCGGCGGAGGCTGTTCAGGCGGGGGTGGATAGGGACAGGCCGAACTGGCCGGCCGGATCGGTCCACCACGAACGCATCTCCAATCCGGCCGCGGCAAGCTCGGCGGTCACGCCGGAGCGGCGGAATTTCGCCGACACCTCGGTCCGCATCTCCTCACCCGCGTCGAAGTCCACCGCGATGCCGATACCGGGCACGTGAACCGTCTGGGAGTCGAGCGCGCGCAGCCGCATCTCGATCCATTCAGCCGCCGGATCCCACACCGCGACGTGCTCGAACGCGTCGAGGTCGAAGTCCGCGCCGAGTTCGGCGTTCAGCACCGCGAGCACGTTCTTGTCGAACGCCGCGGTAACGCCGGACGAGTCGTCATATGCCGCCACGAGCACCGCTGGATCCTTCACCAGGTCGGTGCCCAGCAGGAACGAGTCACCGGGCGCCAGCGATGAACGGATCCGGCTCAGGAACCTCGCCCGCTCGTCCGGCAAAAGGTTGCCGATGGTGCTGCCGAGGAAAGCCACCAGCCGCGGCGCCGGCGCGTCACCCCGGGCCGGCAGCCCGAGGTGCTCCTCGAAGTCGGAGACGACCGCCCGCACATCCAGCCCCGGGTACTCCGCGACCAGCGCGTCCGCCGCCATGACCAGGGCGGGCTCGCTCACGTCCACCGGCACGTAACACCGCAGCGTGCCGGCCGCCGATAGCGCGTTGAGCAGCAGCCGTGTCTTCTCCGATGACCCCGAGCCGAGCTCGACGAGCGTCCGGGCCCGCGTAGCCGCGGCGATCGCCGGCGCCGAGGCCGCCAGGATCGACCGTTCGGCGCGGGTGGGGTAGTACTCGGGCAGTTCCGTGATCTTCTCGAACAGCGCGCTTCCGTTGGCGTCGTAGAACCACTTGGGCGGCAGCGTCTTCGGGGAGGCGGTCAGTCCGGCCAGCGCGTCCGCGCGCAGCGCCGACGCCATGAAGCCGGCGGGCAGCCGCCGGTCAATCGGACTCAACGGATCGCGATCCTTCCGTCCGAGGTGAGGGTGGACATGGTCACTCCTGACGTGTCGGCGGTGATGACGTTGCCGTCCGGCACGTCCTGCCAGCCCGGTTCGTCATCTGCGGGTTCCGAGGCGACGACGACCGCGCCATCGGCGGCGTCGCTGACACCAGTGCTGACACCAGTGCTGACTCCAGTGCCACCCGCGGTGCGATAGCACAGCGTGTCGCCATAACAACTCGCCGCTATCTGGCTGCCGTCGGTGAGCAGGATGTTGAACCTCCCGGTCACCCCGGCTGATTCGAGCGTGCCGATCGTGTCGCACAGCGCGTCCGTCGCCGCCATGCCGAGCCGCAGCCGGTGCAGCACCAGCGCCCACAGCAGCGCGGAATCCACCCGCGCGTCGAGCTCCAGCAACGCCGAGGCCGGCAGCGTGCCCGCTACCGCGGCGGCCGACGAAGGCCAGCCGTCGATCCGCCCGTTGTGGCTGAACAGCCACCCGTCCGCGGTGAACGGCGCCGCCGACGCTTCGCCGGAATCGGTGGCTGCGGTCGCTGACCGCACCGCTGCGAGCAGCGCGCCGGACGTGGTCACCCGGGCCACATCGGCGAACGACTCGTCGGCCCAGATCGGCACCGCCCGGCGGTACCGCGCCGGCACCGGATCCGGCGGCGCGTACCAGCCGGCCCCGAACCCGTCCGCGTTCACCGTTCCGTACCGCTGCCGCCGTGGCGCCCATGACTGCCGGTACAGTCCGTGCGGAGGGTCGATCAGCACCGAACGCAGCGAGACCGGCGGCCCCAGGTAGGCCACATGCCGGCACACGATCAGCCCGCCTGTTCAAAGGCGGGCCGCGCGGTCCGGAATCCGGAGAAGATCTGCCGCCGGATCGGATAGTCCCAGTTCCGGAACGTGCCCCGGCAGGCTACCGAGCTGACTCCGAATGATCCGCCGCGGAGCACCTTGTAGTCGGGGCCGAAGAACACCTCCGAGTACTCGCGGTACGGCCAGGCGACGAACCCCGGGTAGGGAAGGAAATCCGAACTCGTCCATTCCCACACGTCCCCGATGAGCTGCCGCGCCCCGCACGGTGCCGCCCCCTCCGGGTAGGAGCCGGCCGGCGCGGGCCGCAGCGCCTGCTGGCCGAGGTTGGCCCGCTCGGCGGTCGGCTCGGCAGAACCCCACGGATACCGCCGCGATTCCCTGGTCACCGGATCGAACCGCGCCGCCTTCTCCCATTCGGCCTCGGTCGGCAGCCGACGCCCGGCCCAGCGCGCGTACGCGTCCGCTTCGTACCACGAAACATGCAGCACCGGCTCGGCCATGGCCACCGGCTCGATCCGGCCGAACACCGACCGTGCCCATTGCCCGCCCTCGAATCGCCAGAACAGCGGTGCGGACAGCTTGGCTCGCTGCCGGTGCGCCCATCCTTCGGCTGCCCACCAGCGCGGCTCGTCGTATCCGCCGTCGGCGATGAACTCGATGTACTGACCGCACGTCACCGGCGTGGTGTCGATATAGAAACCCGGCACGTCCACGGTGTGCGCCGGGCGCTCGTTGTCCAGTGCCCAGGGATCGGTCGAGGTGCCCATGGTGAACGGACCGCCGGGCACCAGCACTTCGACGGGCATTCGCAGCGCGTCGGCCGGCGCCGGCTCCGGCGCCGCGACGGTCAGCACCGGCGAACCGGTCCGGATCTGGTGCGTGATCAGCATCGTCTCGTCATGCTGCGCCTCATGCTGCGCGATCATCCCGAACGCGAACCCGTCCCGCAGCAGGCGGGATGCGAGGGGGTTGCCGGGGGGACCCTCCCCCCGGCGTGAGAAGGAGAAACGGGACCGTTCCAGCAGGTCCAGCACCCGGCCGCGGACTTCGTGCCCGTAGGACCGGGCCTCGGCCGGCGCCAGCAGCGGCAGCGTCGGCCGCTCCGCCCGCGGATGCTCGAACGCGTCGTACAGCGGGTCGATCTCCGGATGCATGGGCTCCATGCCGCCCACGCCGCGTAGCAGCCACAGCTCTTCCTGATTGGCGATGTGAGCGAGATCCCATACCAGTGGCGACATCAGCGGCGAGTGCTGGCGGACCAGGTCAGCGTCGTCCACGCAGCCGGTCAGCAGCGCGGTGCGATTCCGGGCCTCGATCAGTTCGGCGGCTATCCGCTGTGGCAGACCTGCCTCATCGGATACCGCCTCATCGGATGCTGCCTGATCGGATGCTGCCTGATCGGAAAATGACTGAGTCATCTGGCTTCCTCCAGTTGGTCGTCGGCCGGACATCGGTCTTGCAGCACGTATCGCTCGGTAAAGTCGGCAACCGCTTGCTGGATCGCGATGGGCGTCCCGGCCCGGATGAGCGCCCCCATCGCCGCCTCGAAGCATCGCTTGCTGGCCTGGCTGAGCTGCGGATCGGCCGGCCCTCGGCGGGCTGCCCGCAGCCACGGATCTCCTTCCCGGCCCTCCCATACCGGCTGGGCGGCGTTCATCGCCTCGTCCGCGGCGATGTCGTCATCCGCTATCGCGGTAACTACCGCGGCCGGCACGATCCATCCGTCGCCCGGCTGAGCGTCGATCATCCGCAGCTCCAGGTGCCCGCGCGGCCGGACCGGCGGGAACAGCGTCGACAGGTGATAGTCCAGATCCTGGACAGTGGGGGGCCGGGACCCCCCTCGGGACCCCCCTCGGACCCAGTCGCGGAAGGTGAGTCCCGGCGGCGCCGTCCAGTCCGCCGAGCCCGGATCGCGTACGCACATGACCTCGGCGTTCATCGCGTACGCCGCCCACGCGGCCCGGGGGTCGCCGTTGGCCTCCGGCGGCCGGGTGCGCCCCGGATCCAGGTTCGCCCATATCTGCTGGCGGGCCGAGCGCCAGCCGGACGGCCGTCCCGCCCGGAGCGGGGAGTTCGCGAACGCCGCTACCAGCACCGGCCCGATCGTGTGCAGCAGCCGCCACCGTGACCGGTATCCGGATCGGCCGTCGCCGTCATCCCCGGCGTCCACGCAGACCTGGACCGAGGCGGTGCCGCACATCATCTGGCGGCCCCACGGGCCGTCCCGGTCGAAGAATTCCTCCATGGCGGCATACCGGGGCAGGTTCAGCATCCGCGTGGGAAGCCGCAGCGGGTCCAGGCCGTACCCGCACAGTTCGAGGCCGGCCCGCGCCATCGCGTCCCGCAGCGCGGCCAGATCCCGCAGGGTAACGTCAACCAGTTCGCCGAGAGTCTTCGCGGGGGCTGAGCTCAGCTCTACCTGCCCGCCAGGTTCCATGGTTATAAGGGCCTTATTGAGAACGGCCTTTACTGCTTCCCCCTGAGCTCCATCCCCGTCAGCCGCACCAAGCCCGGCCAGCGCCTGCTCCAAGCGCTCGGGCACCACCGGTGCGGCGGGATCGTGGCGGTCTCGTACCAGCCACTCCAGTTCGACGCCTATCTGTCTGGGCGGACCGGTCTTGAAGCATATTCCATGGATATGGGCCTCCGCCTCGGTCTCCGTCAGTGCCTTTTCGAACAAGGTCGCCGCTTCGCCCACGTGTGCCAGATTATCTGATCGATTCAGCAGTCTCGTTAGGTCCCCCTGTTCGCTCGCAGCATATCTTCAGGATTTGGTGGTAACTTGCCAACGGCCGGTGAGCTCTGCTAGCCGCCCGGGTCGGCGGGATGCTAGTGACGGAATGACCTGACCGCATAACACGCCGTAGTCATGAACCTGTCGGTTCACGCCCAGCTGTTCTGGCAGTATGGAACTCGATGAAGGTGCCGTCGGTGAAGATTCCGCTGGTAGGCCGGGAAAGGGCAGATGTGCCTCCCGGCATGGTCGCTGTCGCGCGGGTTGATCGCCGGACAAAGAACATCACCAAGCGCCTGAATCCCGGCGAGATAGCGATCATCGACCATGCGGATCTGGATCGCGTAAGCGCCGAGGAACTGATCAACCGGAAGATCGTGGCGGTGCTCAATTGCTCCCGCAGCATCACCGGCCGGTATCCCAATCTGGGCCCGCAGCTGCTGCTGGACGCGAGCATTCCGGTCATCGATGACTGCGGAACCGATGTGCTCGCCCGCGTCGAGGACGGTGCGGCGGTCCGGCTGGACAACGACACTCTCTATCTTGGTGACCAGGTCGTCGCCAAAGGGACGCCGCTGACGGTCCAGGCCGTGCAGGCGGCGATGATCGAGGCCAAGAGCATGGTGTCGGTCCAGATCGAGGCGTTCGCCGCCAACACGCTGGAGTTCCTGCGACGCGAGCACGACATGCTGACCGAGGGCATCCCGGTGCCGCGGATGGAGACGGACATGACCGGGCGCCATGTGCTCGTCGTGGTCCGTGGCTATCACTACCGGGAGGACCTGGCTGCCCTGCGGCCGTATATCCGCGAGTACAAGCCGGTGATGGTGGCGGTGGACGGGGGAGCGGACGCCCTGCTGGAGGCCGGTTACCAGCCGGACGCGATTTTCGGCGACATGGACTCGGTATCCGACGAGGCGCTGTGCTGCGGGGCCGAGCTTGTCGTGCACGCGTATCCGGACGGGCGCGCCCCGGGTCTTGTCCGCATCCGTGAGCTGGACCTGGAGGCCACCACCTGTCCGGCCGCGGGTACCAGCGAGGACATCGCCCTGCTGGTGGCCGACGCCAAGGGCGCGAGCCTCATCGTGGTCGTGGGCACCCACTGGACGCTCGAGGAGTTCCTGGACAAGGGCCGCCCGGGGATGGCGAGCACGTTCATTACGCACCTGCGGGTCGGCGGCAAGCTGGTGAATGCCCGAGGCGTCCATCAGCTTTACCAGAGCCGCATCTCAGGATGGTCCCTGCTCGGAATGGTGCTCGCCGCGGTCGCGGCGATTATGGTGGCGGTGGCGTCCTCGCCCGCCGGGCCGATTCTGGCCACGTACTTCGAGGCGACGTGGCACTCATTTACCTACTGGCTGACCGGATAGAACCACGTGATTGATTTCCGCTATCACCTTGTGTCGATCGTCGCGGTGTTTCTTGCCCTGGCGATCGGCATCGTGCTCGGCTCCACCGAGCTTCAGGGGCCGGTCTATAACGCCCTGCACCACGCCAACTCCTCGCTGCAGAGTCAGCTGGGCAACGCGAACAACCAGCGGCAGGCGGCCCAGCAGGAGGCCGACGCCGGCGACGCGTTTGCCCAGGCCATCGAGACCGACTACCTGCACGGCAAGCTGGCCGGCCAACGGCTCCTGATCATCACCGAGCCGGGCGCGCAGACAGCCGTCGTCAACGGTGTCGGCACGGCGGCGCGAGACGCGGGTGCCACGGTGACCGGCCAGATCAACCTTCAGACGCGGTTCTTCGATGGCAGCAGCGCCACCGCCGTCGCGCTCAGCCAGATCAATACTGTCCTGGCCCAGTCCGATGGAATCCAGCTGGACAGCAGCAGTTCGTCGAGCCCGCAGCAGGGAGCGGCCAAGGTGCTGGCCAGTGAGATCCTGGCCAAGGCGAGCACCGCGGGCGGCATCCAGTCGGCCAGCACGACCCAGACGGCCAGCGCGCAGACGGCGCTCGGGTCATATGCGCAGGCCAATTTCCTGACCACCAACGGACAGCCGGCCACACAGGCTACGCTGGCCGTCATCGTGACTCCGCAGACTGTTCCGGCCGACGGCAGCGTCGATCCGCTCGCCCAGGATCTCGGCCCCTTCGCCCAGGCGCTGGCCAGCGTGTACACATCGCCGACCGTGGTGGCCGGCTCCGCGGCCGGGTCGGTGCCGGGGAGCCCGATCGCGGAGCTGCGCAGCACCGGAGTCGCCAGCCAGGTATCCACCGTCGACGACGCGGACACGGTCCGTGGCCAGATGGTGGTGATCCAGGCGCTCGAGATCGCGCTGAACGGCGGAACCGCGGGCAGTTACGGCGTCAACGCCGGTGACTCGTACCCCAACATCACGCCGAGCGCGTCGGCCAGTCCGTCCGCGTCCGCGTCGTCCGCCCCCACGAAGAAGCCGAAGAAATGAATCGCCTCACCGCCGCCGCGGCCGGAGGCCCAGGCCTATTCAGCGCCGTCATCGGCGGTTTCGCCGCCGCTGGCGCCGCCCGGACCGCGTACGCGGTGCTGAATCAGCGCCCCCCCGGGGGCGCCAGGCTGTGGTCCCGCACCAACCACCGTGGTGAGCCGGTCACGCTGCTGGAGGGTCCGGCCGTCGTGGCGGGCGCGATGACCGGCGCGCTGGTCGCCCACCCCGCCATCGCGGTGGCAGGCGCGGGCGCCGCCGCGTTCGGCGCGTACGACGACCTGGCCGGGTCCGGGGCTCGCCGCGGGTTCCGCGGCCACATCAGCGCGCTGCTGCAAGGAGAGGTGACCACCGGGACGGTCAAGCTCGCCGGCATCGGCGCGACCGGCGTGGCCAGCAGCGTCATGATCGGCGGTACACCCGCCGATGTGGTTATCAACGCGGGCCTTGTCGCCGGCGGCGCGAACCTGCTGAATCTCTTCGACCTGCGTCCCGGCCGCGCCATCAAGGTGACGGTAGGCTCAGCGGCCCTGGTGACCGCGCTGGGAAGCAAAGACGGCGCGGCCGCCACCGCCGCGACCGCTGTCCCGCTCGGCGCGGCGCTCGCGCTGCTGCCCGAGGACCTGGCTGAGCGCGCCATGCTCGGCGACTCCGGCGCGAACGCGCTCGGCGCCATGCTCGGCGCGGCGGCGGGGGCCACCCTGTCGCGCCCCGCGCGCCTGGCGCTGCTGGCCGGCATCGTCGGCCTGACCGCGGCGAGTGAGAAGGTCAGCTTCACCAAGGTGATCGAGCGAACCCCCGCCCTGCGCTGGCTGGACATGCTCGGCAGGCGCCCAGCCGCCCCGCCCCTGCCCGTGAAGATCCCGGTCCCCGCGACACCTGAAGATTGATGCTCTGTTTCCCCGGGGGGACGACCCCCCGGGATCCCCCCGCTTCCGGGGGGACCCATCCCCCCGGTCCCCCCTTGGGGGGGATCGGCCGGGCCGCACTGCTTATTGGTGCTATCACAATGCTGGCCCGGGCGATCGGGTTCGGGCGGCAGCTCGTGTTCGCGCACACGGTACGTGCCTCCTGCCTGGGCACCGCGTACACCACGGCCAACATGGTGCCGAACATCATCTACGACATTGTGCTGGGCGGTGCCCTCACCGCCGTTGTGGTACCGGTCCTGGCCGGTGACTCTGACAGTGAACGGAGCCGGCAGACCTCCTCGGCGTTGCTGACCTGGACGGTGCTGCTGCTCGCCCCGGTCAGCGTCGTCGTGGCGGCCATCGCCAACCCGCTCGTCTCGGTGCTGCTCGGCGACGCGCCCGGCTGCCCGCGCGCGAGCATGGTGACGGTCGGCGGACGCATGCTCATGGTCTTCGCACCGCAGATCCTGCTGTACGGAGTGGCCGTCGTCCTATACGGGATCCTCCAGTCGCACCGTCGCTTCGCCGCACCCGCCCTGGCGCCGGTGGTGTCCAGCCTGGTGGTCATCGGCACCTACCTCTGGTTCGGGGGCGTGAGCGGCACGAAGCTGACGACCACCGCCTGGCCCATCCTCGCGATCGGCACCACCGCGGGCGTGGCCGCCCTGGTCATGACGCCACTCGTGCCGTCCGGGAAGCTCCGGCTCCGGCTACGTCCCGCCTTGCGGTTCCCTGACGGCGTCGCCGGCCGGGTACGATCCCTGGCCGCGGCCGGAATCGCGACGCTGATCGCGCAGGACGCGTCGACCGGGGTGGTGATCGTGCTCGCGAACTCGCGCGGCGGTGGCGGCGCGCTGGTGCTGTACAGCTACGCCTGGGCGGTGTTCTTCCTGCCGTACGCGGTGCTGGCCGTCCCGATCGCGACCAGCGCGTTCCCTGACCTTTCCGCCCGCGCCGCCGTTGCGGACACCGCGGGCTTCGACAGCACCACCGCCGCCTCGGCCCGCGCGGTGATCGTCGCCTCCTGGCTGGGCGCGGCCGTCCTGGCCGGAGTCTGCCTGCCGCTGGCCCGCGTCTTCGAGTCCCACGACGCGGCGGACGCCAGGCAGCTCGCGATCGCGTTCGCGCTGTTCGCTCCCGGCCTGGTCGGCTACGGACTGATCGCCGGCCTGTCCCGTGTGCTGTACGCCTATGGCCGCAACCGGCCGGCGGCGTTCGCGGTCTGCGTCGGCTGGCTGCTGGTCATCGTCGCCGACCTGCTGATCGTGCCCTTCGTGCCGCGCTCCTGGGTGGTCCCCGCCCTCGGCGCTGGAACGACCATCGGCCTCACCGTGGCGGGCGTGATGCTCCTGGTGCTGGTCGGCCGCGCTCGCGGCGGCGCCGCGCTGCGCGGGTGCCTCCGGGCCGCGGTGGCCGGCTTGATCGCTGCCCTGGCCGGGGGCGCCGTCGGCTGGGGGGTGTCGGTGGGCATCCATGCGTCCGCGTTCGGACCCAGCGTCGGCGTCACCATACTGGCCAGTGCCGCCGTCCTGGCCGTGTTCGCGGGCGTGGCCGTGCTTCTCGGCGCGGCCGGCGTCGTTGACGGCGGGGATCTGCGCACGCTCCTGCGGCGGGTGGTCAGAGCATGAGGATCGCGTTCGTGCTGGGCACCAGCGGCGGCGGCACCGGCCGGCATGTCCGCATGCTGGCCGCGGGCTGCTCGGCGAAGGGGGTCGGCGTGTGCGTGTTCGGCCCTGCTCAGACCGAGCGTGACTTCCGGTTCGGCGAGACGGTGATGTTTGTCCCGGTCGAGATCGCCGCCCGGCCCCGTCCGGCCCGGGACGTGCTCGCGATCGCCAGGCTGCGCCGGCTGCTGCGGTCGGCTTCCGCCGATGCGGTACACGCGCACGGCCTGCGAGCCGGCGCGCTCACGGCGATAGCGCTTGCCGCGATCCGCCATCGGCCACCGCTGATCGTGACAGTGCATAACGCGCCCGCCGCTGGGGGAGTGGTCGGTGCCGTTTACCGCATACTCGAGCTGACTGTGGCACGACGGGCCGATTCGGTCCTGTGCGTGTCAGCCGACCTGGAAGAACGCATGCGCGCCGCCGGCGCCCGCCGGGTCGGTCGCGCGGTAGTACCTCCCTCCGCAATTGCGCCGGACGTTTCCGCGGAGACGTCGCCCCCCGATCATCCCCTGGTTCTCGCGGTGGGGCGGCTCGCCACCCAGAAGGGGTTCGGGGTCCTGCTCGAGGCGGCCGGCCTGTGGCGGGACCTGCGACCCGAGCCTCATCTGATGATCGTGGGCCAGGGACCGCTGGAAGCCGGACTGAAGGCCCAGGCCGCATCCCTTGGCGTCGACGCCGAGTTCGCCGGCCACCGCTCAGATGTCCCGGCCCTGCTGGCCGCCGCCGATGTCTTCGTGCTGCCGAGCTTGTGGGAAGGCCAGGCGCTCATCCTCCAGGAAGCGCTGCGCGCGGGCGCGCCGATCGTAGCTACCCGTACCGGCGGTAACCCCGCCCTGACCGGCGAAGACGCCGCCGTTCTCGTACCCCCCGGCGACGCCCCCCTGCTGTCCGACGCCGTTCGTGAGGTCCTCACCGATCAGGCCCTGGCACACCGCCTGCGCAAAGCCGCGCTCGATCGCGCCCGCACCCTCCCCGGCGAAGAAGACGCGATCTCCGCCGCGCTGACCGAATACCGCCGCCATCTCGCCCATGACACCTGATTAGATCGGGTACTCACGTGGTCCTTTGATGTGCTGTCTGCCGGATGGCGTTGTCCACTGGTGCAGGCCTCCCGGGAGCTGCTCGACGGCCCATCCCTTGGCTTGGGGCCTGCCGCTGATTGCTCTCCCAATGGTCCTTCACCTCCTTTCGGAGGTTAAGCTCCCCGTTTAGCTTTCTCGAATTCTAGCACGCTTAATGCCGCTCTGACTGCGGTAACTACTTACCTGGCCGCCACCCTTTTCTTACCGTCAAACCAGGCGAAAACTGGACAGGCTCGCGTACCTCTGGTTCGTTGCCCGGTGACAGGAAGCCCGTTGGCGTGAGTCCGAACGTCACCGGATGATCTCGTAGACGACCGAGACCATTCGGGTCCCGATTGATTCCGCTCCTGCCCGTATCGTGGCTAATCAAGGGATTACAAGGATTTGTGAGGAACGTACGCTTTCACCTGACTTGCGACGACGGCGATGTGAGTATTGGATAGGGGCCTTCAGAGTCCGGGCCCACGATTGGATGGACTAGGCACATGCCGGACTATTACCAGGCACCTGTTCTAGAAGGCTTTATTGCTGACCTTAAGGAAGCTTGGCGAATGGCGGGGCGGCCCAGCTATGCTGAGCTGGGCCGATTGTCGAGACACCTACGAGGACAGGTCCAGCCGTCCGGGCTGCAGGTGGAGCCACTAGCAGCGTCCACGGCTCACGAGATCCTCACTGGGCGGCGGAGCGGGCCGCCGCGATGGCGGTGGATTGCGTCATTCGTCACGGTGCTGCGAGCGGCCGCGGCCAGAAGTGGCGTCAACCCGGACAGCATAGGCACTTTGGAGGAGTGGAAGGCAAAGCATGAGGCTGTCTGCGGCGCTCATCGTGCCGCGCGGCAGCTGGCGCATACCGGCCCGGATACCAACTCGATGCTCTGCAATGTTGCCCCCGAGCTAAATGTGAGCAGTGTTTCGCAACAGCCCATGATCGGCATTGCGGATGAGGATCAGGAGAACCTCAAGCGGGCCGCGATCCTGGATCTGATCAACCCGGTGGGAGGCGAGTGGTGGGGTGATTACCACGACGTAGTGCCTGCATGGTTCACGACCCGTCTGCGCCTGGAGGCAGCCGCGAGCCTGATACGAACGTACGAAAGCGGGACAGTGCCGGGCCTGTTGCAGACCAGGGAATACGCCAGCGCCATCATGCGACTGAGCCTGGATCGTGCATCAGCGAATACTCGCCGGCGCCGCGTCGACGTTCGCATGCGGCGACAGAAGATCCTGAGGTGGCCGAATCAGGTAAAGCTGTGGGCCATCATCGACGAAGCGGTGTTGCGGCGCAGGATCGGTGATGACGGGACGATGCGTCGTCAGATCGAGCACCTTATCGCGATGGCCGAGTATCCCAACATCAGTATCCAGGTACTACCACAAGACTCCAGTATGCGCGCCGCCTCCGCTGGTCCCATCAGTATGATCCGGCTCCCCGGCCGTCACTTTCCCGACGTCGTTTACCTGGAGCAACTCACCAGTGCGCTCTACCTCTTCAAGCCTGATGATGTCCAGCACTACAGTAGGGTCCTGGACAGCCTGGCGATTGAAGCCACGAGCCCGTCGAGTACGCCTGCCCTGCTACGCGAAATCCTGGATCGGGATTGAATCGGGAGGCCTCTGTGAGCAGTGACGATTCGTCGTTCTCGTGGCAGGACGCCGAGAAAGACCTGGTCCCCGGCGTGGACACCTCGGTGCCCGTATCCGCGCGGATCTTGAATTACTGGCTGGGCGGCAAGGACTACTACCCAGTCGACAAAGCGGCCGGTGACCAGTACGCGCAGCTATTTCCCGGCATTTTTGTAAGTGCACGTGCGTCCCACTACTTTCTCGCCCGCGTCGTTCGCTTCCTCGCCGGTGACGTGGGGGTCCGGCAGTTCCTGGATATCGGCACCGGCCTGCCCAGCCACGACAACACGCACGAGATCGCTCAGCGGGTCGCGCCCGAGTCGCGCGTCGTATACGTCGACAACGACCCATTGGTACTCGCGCACGCCCGTGCGCTGCTCACCAGCAAGTCCACGGGAGGCACCGATTACATCGACGCCGACCTGAACGATCCGGATGAGATCATCCGCATCGCCCGCGAGAAACTGGACTTCTGCCAGCCCGTCGCCATCATGCTGATGGGCACCCTCGGGCATATCGGTAATCCCGCCGAGGACGACGACGGGGTGGCCCGGTCGATCGTCGACCGGCTCAAGGAGGCCCTGCCGTCCTGCGGCTACCTAGCCATCCGCGGTGCCCTCGAAGACCCCGAGTTCAGCGCGGCGCAGGAGGTGTACAACCAGACCGGCGCTGCCCCGTACCATCTCCGGCGTGCAGATCAGATCATCCGATTCTTCGACGGCCTGGAACTCGTGGAACCAGGGGTCGTGCCGATCCCCGAGTGGCGGCCCGACCACAGCCCCTTCGGCAACGGCACCGAGGTGCCGGTTCTGGGCGGCGTCGGCAGGAAGCCATAGCGTCCTAGCTGGCCGGCAGCCAGTCGCGTGCCACCTGCTCGGACAAGGATTCCACCAGCCGCCCCGCGTCGGCGACGCAACGGTCCAGGTCGGGCTCGATGTCGGTGAGAGCGTAAGCCTTGGTGAGCCCCGCTTCACGGACCTGGTCGGCGGTCAGCGCATTCTGCCCGGTGACCGCGATCACCGGGATCCCGCCCGTCTCCCCTTCTCCCTTCACTGCCGCCGCGGTCGCCCTGGCCACGCCAGCCGGTGCCTTCCCGTGCAGCGTCTGCGCGTCCAGGGTGCCTTCGCCGGTGATGACCAGCGTGGCGCCGTCCAGGACGGCGGGAAACGACACCAGGTCCAGCATCAGGTCTATGCCGGACTGTACGGTCGCGCGAAGGAAGGCCAGCGCGGCGAAGCCCAGCCCGCCCGCGGCGCCCGCGCCGGGGGCGTCGCGGTGCGTCGTGCCGAGAGCCTGCTCCACGGCGTCCGCCCAGTGGGTGAGGCCTTCTTCCAGGAACACGACGTCTTCGGGGCTGGCGCCTTTCTGTGGCGCGTAGACCGCGGCCGCGCCCTTCTCGCCAAGCAGCGGGTTGTTCACGTCGCTGGCCACGATGAACTCGACGCCGGACAGATCGCGCATCTTGCGCAGATCGAGCTGATGCAGCCGTGCCAGCGCGGCGCCGCCCGGCGGAAGCTCGGCGTCGGCCTCGTCGACGAGCTTGGCGCCGAACGCGCGGACCATGCCTGAACCGCCGTCGGTCGTCGCCACGCCGCCGAGGCCGAGCACGATCCGCTTGGCCCGCATCCTGGCCGCGGCGAGAATGAGCTCGCCGACACCCCGGCTGCTGGCGGTGAGCGGCGCCAATGCGCCGCCGGGTAGCCGGCTCAGCCCGCAGGCCTGTGCCGCCTCGATGACCGCCGTGCCGTCGCTGAACGCGAACGCCGCGGTCACCGGCCTGCCGGTCGGCCCGCGGACGCCGATCTCGATCTTGCGGTAACCCGCCGCCTCGGCGGCATCAACGGTGCCGTCACCGCCATCCGCTATCGGTACCTGGATGGTTTCCGTGCCCGGGCGCGCCCGCTTCAGTCCGGCAGCCACGTGAGCGGCGACCTGGGGGGCGGTGAGCGTCCCCTTGAACTTGTCCGGGGCGATCACCACTTGGCTCATACGGCAATTCGATCATGCCGGTCAGGCGGTTTGCTGCCATTTCCCGGTCAACGCGGTGAACCTGGAAGCTTGTGGTCCAGACAGCAGCGGACGAAGTCCGCCACGACGGGGTCGGTGTCGTTGGCGGGCGGCCAGGCGACGCCGACCTGGCTGGGGCTGACGCCGGTCACGGGCCGGTAGGTGATGCCGGGGCGTGCGTAGTAGCGGGCCGCGGATTCGGGGGCCAGGGCGATGCCGTAGCCGTTGGCGATCGCGGTCAGCCAGGCGTCGGGCTGATCGGTGACGTATCCGATGCGGACCGGATGGCCCTGGCGTTCGCTGGTGGCCAGCCAGTAGTCGCGCCACCAGCCGGTTTCCTCGGAAGCGGCGACGAACGGCTCGTCCCACAGGTCGCGGAAGCGGATCTGGTCGCGGGCGGCGAGCGGGTGGGTGGCGGGGAGCACGGCCCACCGGGGCTCGGTGAACAGCACCTCGATCCGCGCATCGTCCTGACCGGGGAACGGCAGCCGCAGCAGGGCAGCGTCGACGTCGCCGCTGGCGAGCCCCGCGCTGGGGTCCGACCCGGCGGCCTGCCGCATGTCCACCCGCCAGTCCGGCCGGCAATCGGCGAACGCCGCGATTATCTGCTGAGTGGCCTCGTTGGCGGCGCTGGACATGAACCCGACCCGCAGCACCCGGGCCACGCGGCAGGCGGCGGCCTTCGTCTCCCGCAGCGCCTGGTCCCATCCCTCCAGGACAGCGGGGGTGGTGCTGGCCAGTGCGTGGCCGGCCGCGGTGAGGGTCATCCCAGTCCGGGATCGGGTGAACAGCCGCACTCCCAGCTGGCACTCCAGCTGCTTGATCTGCTTGCTCAGCGCCGGTTGTGACACAAACAGCTGCTCCGCCGCGCGGGTGAGGTTTCCTTCGGCGGCGACGGCGGCGAAATAGCGCAGCAGCCGGGTGTCGACATCCATGCCATCAGGTTATGGCCGCATGTATTGGACGCGGGGCGGGCGGTCGGCCAGGCTTTACCCGCGGACGGGGCAACTGGATCACCGGCCGGGCTTTCTGCGGCGGATCGGAGTTCTGATGAGGCGGTTGGTATTGCAGATGGGTGTCACGCTGGACGGGTATGTCGCCGGGCGGGGTGGCGAAGGCGACTGGGGGCTTCCGGCCGAGCATCCGGACGTGCGCACATGGAAGGTCGCATCCCTGCGCAAGGCCGGAACGCACATCATGGGGCGCGTCACCTACCAGCAGATGGCCGGGCACTGGCCGAACGCGACTGACGAGTACGCGGCGTTCATGAACAACCTTCCCAAGGTCGTCTTCTCCAAGACGTTGCCAGCCGCCGGATGGGCCGGCACCCGGATCGCCCGCGGCGACGTCACCGAGGAGATAGCCGCCCTCAAGGGCGAATCCGGCGGCGAGATCATGGCCCACGGCGGTGCGGCATTCGTTCAGGCACTGTCCAGGCTCGGCTTGATCGACGAATACCGCCTGGTCATCCTGCCAGTCGCCCTGGGGAGCGGACTGCCCTTGTTCAAGGATCTGGCCAAGCCGCTACGAGTGGATCTCGCCGAGGCCAGGAGTTTTCCCGACGGGACGGTTATCAACGTGTACCACCCCGTTGATAACAGCAAGAAGCGTGCGCGCGGCAACTGTGCTTCTCCGTGTAGTGAGAACGACGTGGGTCTAAGTCTCTGAGCAGGCACTCCCCGGCGGTGGATGCGCCATACTTTCCTGGGTGCTCATACGGCACTGAGGGTGGTGGTCAGGCGGTTTGCTGCCATTTCCGGGTCAGCGCGGTGAAGCCGTCGGAGGTCAGCGATCCGTACAACCGCAACCGGGCCACGCCGCCGTCCGGGTAGATGCTCAGCCGGACATGGGTCGCCGGCCTGCCGTTGACCCGGAAACGATGCACGGTGTCGGGTTGCGTCCTGACCCGCGGGAGAAGCTCGCTCCAGGAAGCGCCATCCCCGGCCTCCGATGACTCTCCGGCTTCCAGGGAGACAGTGTCGCTGGTCTCCAAGGAGACGTGGCCGGGGGAGTTGCCGCGGAACCAGGAAGTGTCGATCTCCGCCACGCGGATGACGCTCTGTCCGGCCAGCCGGACGATGAGCCATTCGTGTCCGGGCGCCCGGCGCCGGCGGGTCTCCCAGCCGTCGCCCATGGCCGCGGGCAGGCCGGGCGAGATCACGTTACGCGGGACCGAGTAGAACTCGTCGCTGCACGCGATCACGTCCGCGCCGTTCTCCAGCGCCGCCACGTCGAACGTCAGGCCGTCCAGCATGCCGGGAGCCGGGACGACCTCACCGTGAGCTCGCAGCCGGGCCACGCCGCCGTCCGGGAAGATGTTCAGCCGGACGTGGCTGAACCGCCGCCGGGAAGCCACCGGGAACACATGCCGGTTGTCCCCGGACAGCGGGGTGCGGGGCACGATCTCCGCCCAGTCGGCCAGTTCGGCGGGCGACGGGTAGCCGCCCGCGAAGCAGGCCTGCACCGAGCAGGCCTGCGGGGCGTTGCCGGTGAAGAACGCGGTGTCCACCACCACCGCGTGCACCACGCCCGGCGCGCCGAACCTGGCGACGACCCAGTCGTGTTCGGCCGGATCCGGGGTGGAGCCGTCCGGGCCGCGGCGCCGTCTCGTTTCCCAGCCGTCGTAGACCTGGCCTCGGGGGCCGAACGAGTGCGGGGTGAAGACCGGCGCCGCGGCCTTGATGAGGTTCTCCTTCCCGGCGAAGAACTCGTCGCTGGCCGCCACCACCGACCCGCGCAACCGCAGCAGATCGGGGAGCATCAGGTCATCCACGGGTCAGCAACCTGCCCTGTGGCTCATCATCGGCGGTTGCCTCGTTACCCCGCAGCCACACCTGTCGCACCTGTCCGGTCAGCTTCTGTCCGGCGAAGGGCGTCAGCGGATGCCGGTGCCGTAGCCGGGCGGCATCCACGGTCCAGATCTCGTCCGGGTCGAACGCCACCATGTCCGCGTCGCAGCCGGGCGCGAGGCGGCCCTTGGCGGACAGTCCGGCCAGTGTGGCCGGTGCCGCGGCCATCCAGCGGACCACGTCGTCCAGGGACCGGCCGCGCCGGCGGGCCACCGTCCACACCGCGGACAGGCCGAGCTGCAACGACGCGATGCCGCCCCAGGCCGCGCCGAAGTCACCCGAATCCTGTGCCTTCATGGCCGGGAGGCACGGCGAGTGGTCGGACACCACGCTGCCGATGGCGCCGGTCTCGAGACCGCGCCACAGCGCCTCGCGGTTGTGCGTGTCCCGGATCGGCGGACAGCACTTGAACTCGGTGGCGCCCTCGGGCACCTGCTCGGCGGCGAAGAACAGGTAATGCGGGCAGGTCTCGGCGGACAACCGGATCCCGGCGGCCTGTGCCCCGGCGATCATCGCCACGCATTCCGCGGCCGACAGGTGCACGATGTGCGCCCGCCCGCCGGTGCGCGCCGCCGCGGCGATCACCTTCTCGATCGCCCGGCGTTCCGCCTTCGGCGGCCGGGACGCCAGGAATACCCCGAAGTCGCGGCCGGACGCGGTGGAGATCTCCGCGCCGTCTTCGGCGTGCACGGCGAGAAGGGCATCCAGGCCGGCCAGCGCCGACATCGCGGACCGCAGGCCGGCGACATCCAGCGGCGGGAACTCCCCCACGCCCGAGTCGAGCAGGAAGCATTTGAACCCGACCACGCCCGCCTCGTGCAACGCGGCCAGTTCGCCTTCGTTCCCGGGTCCGGTGTTCTCCGGCACCGCACCGCCCCAGAACGCCACGTCGGCCCAGCACTGCCCGGCCGCCGCGGCTTGCTTTTCTCGCAGCGCCCGCACCGAGACCGTGGGCGGCAGCGAGTTCAGCGGCATGTCGCAGATCGTGGTGACCCCGCCGGCCACGGCGGCCCGGGTGGCGGTGGCGAACCCCTCCCAGTCGGTCCGCCCCGGCTCGTTGACGTGCACGTGGGAGTCGACCAGGCCCGGCAGCAAGGCCAGCTCGCCCAGGTCGACCTCGCGGTCCGCGTCCAGGACGGCGTCGTAGTCCTCGACCGCCGCGATCACCGGGCCGGCCACGACCACCGCCGCCGGCCGGGTGCCGTCCGGCAGCACCGCCCGCCGTGAGCGTAGGACTAGATCAGATCTGGCCATTGAATGCTCCAGTGCCATTCAAAGACTCAATGACCTTCAGCAGGGCGGAATGGTCCAGCGAGCCGTAACCCTGCGCGCGCGCCGCCGCGATGAGCTGCGCGACCAGGCCGGCCATCGGCAGCGCGACGCCGGCGTCGCGGGCGGCGGAGATCGCGATACCCATGTCCTTATGATGCAGGTCGATCCGGAATCCTGGCTTGAATTCCCGGGCCAGCATCGTCTCTCGCTTCAGTTCCAGGATCCGGCTGCCGGCCAGGCCGCCGGCCAGCATGTCAAGCCCGGCGCGGGCATCCACACCGGAGCGTTCCATCAGCACGATCGCCTCGGCCACCAGGGCATAGGTGCCGCCGACCACGATCTGGTTGGCCGCCTTCACCACCTGCCCCGCGCCATTGGGCCCGACCAGCGCGAACGTCTTCCCGACCGCCTCGAACACCGGCCGGGCCGCGTCGAAGTCCGCCTCCTCGCCGCCCACCATGATGGACAGCGTCCCCGCGATCGCGCCCGCCTCGCCGCCGCTCACCGGCGCGTCGAGAACCCGGAGGCCGATCTCCGCCCCGGCCGCGGCGACCGAGCGGGCGGTCTCCGGCTTGATCGTGGAGAAGTCGATGTACAGCCCCGCCGGGCTCCCCGCTGACCGGAGCCGGGCCGTCCGGATATCCGCGAAGACCTCCTCGACCTGCGGGGAGTCCGGCAGCATCGTGACGATGATCTCCGCGTCCGCCACCGCGTCCGCGATGCTCGGCGCGGCCCTGCCCCTACCACCAGGCCCGCCCGCGGCGACCAGGCGGTCCATGGCCGGCTGCTTGTGGTCGTGGCCGACGACGAAATGGCCGGCCCTGGCCAGGTTCGCGGCCATGGGGCTGCCCATGATGCCCAGGCCGATAAAGCCGATGCGGGACATTTACCCCTCTCTCCAGGCGAAGGTCTTGGCGGTGGTGCCGGCGCCGTTCGGCCGGTATTCACATCCCACCCACCCGGGATAGCCCTGAGCGGCGAGCTGGGAGAACAGTGCCTCGAAATCCACGGTTCCGGTGCCGGGTGCGCCGCGGCCTGGCACGTCCGCGATCTGGATGTGGGTGACGTACGGGCTGGTGAGCACGCGGGGGAGATCCTCGCCCATCATGCCCAGGTGATACAGGTCGGCGAGGAAGCCGACGTTGGATGCGCCCTGGCCGCGGACCGCGTCGATCACCTCGGCGGCTGCCCGGCTGGAGGTGATCGGGTAGCGCGGGTTCTCCGCCGAGTTCAGCGCCTCGAGGACGACGGTCGCTCCGGCCCGCGCGGCGGACCGGGCGGCCATCACCAGATTCTCCACGGCGAGGTCACCGTCACAAGGCTCGTTGCCGTACAGCGCGTTCAGCACCGTGCACCCGGTTCGTCCGGCGATACCGGTACAGACCTCGATGTTGTCGCGGAACTCGGCCGTTTTCGCCGGATCCGATACCCAGCCGCGGTCACCCGCCGCCATGTCGCCCGCCGCGAAGTTGAGGCCGGCCAATCGCACACCGGCGTCGTTCAGCGCCGCGATGAACGCGTCGACTTCGGCATCGGCGGGGACGGGCCCGGCGAACGGCCACCAGAACTCGACCGCGTCGAAACCGGCCGCCTTGGCCGCGGCGGGCCGCTCGAGCAAGGGAAGTCCGGTGAACAGGATCGAGCAGTTCACGTCGAACTTCAGCCCGAATGTCTGCATGACCCAATAGTCTGCCATCTGCTGTTCACCTGTTACCGCCGCACCCGTCAGGTCACATCTGGTACAAATAGACCGCCTTTCCAGGAATCCAGGGCGGGGAGCTTCTATGCGGACATCCAAGACATTGATGATCGTGTCCACAGCGTTGGTGAGTGCCGCGGCGGCGGGCCTGATCGCCGCGTCCGCAGCCGCCGCGCCGGGACATGCCGCGCCCGGACATCCAGGGCAGCCCGCGGGACAGAGCTTCCCCAGCTACTCGGTCAAGACGATCCTGAACGGTGCGGGCCTGACCCACCACAACAGCCACACCGGCAAGAAGGAAGCGCTGAGCAAGCCGGACGACCTGACTTCCTTCGGCGGGGACCTGTTCACCGCGTTCCAGAACGGAGTCGGACCGCAGGGTGAGCCGAGCACCACGAACAACGCCGACAGCACGGTGGTCGAATTCACGCCCGGCGGCTCGGTGGTGGCTCAGTGGGATCTGCGGGGCAAGGTCGACGGCCTGACCGCCAACCCCGCCACCGGCGAGGTCATCGCCACGGTGAACGAGGACCTGCACTCCAGCCTCTACAGCATCGAGCCGGGCGGCGAGGTTATCCACTACCAGTACAGCAAGCCGCTGCCGCACAACGGCGGGACCGACGCCATCTCCTTCTTCAAGGGGCAGATGCTGGTCAGCGCGTCGGCGCCGGGCACCACCGGGGCGGCGGCGCCGAACGCCAAGTACCCGGCGGTGTACTCGGTCACGCTGAACCAGACCACGCACGCGGCCACGACGAAGCCGTACTACTACGACGAAGCGGGCGCCCGGCTCGCCAACAAGGACCTTGGCGCGCGCATCAGGCTGGCGCTGACCGACCCGGACTCCAGCGAGGTCGTCCCGTGGAGCGCGCCGCGATTCCGCGGCAACTTCATGCTGAACAGCCAGGGCGACCAGGAGCTGATCTTCTCCTGGGACTCCGGCTCGCGGTGGGTGCTCAAGCTGCCCCAGTCGGTGGACGACACCGCGTGGGCGACCTCATGGGATGGCAAGTTGTACGCCACCGACTCCGGAGCCGACAAGGTGGTCGTGGTGAACAGCCGGAAGTTCTGGCCGGGCACGGCGTTCGTGGCGGTGACCCCGTGCAACGCGAACAGCGCGCCCGCCACCTGCCCAGCGCCGCCGAAGTTCCCGGCCAACTACCTCGGGCTGCTGAACATGGCCACCGGCCAGATCATCCCGGTGGAACTGCACGGCGGTACCCTGCACCCGGTCGGCCTGGTGTTCATGGATAGCGACAGCTAACCTGCCCAAATACGCGCGCCAGCCGCCGTAGCCGGTGATGTCGGTGAGATCCTCCAGCGACGGACACCGCCGCCGGAGGATCATGCCGAGCGCGGCCGCGCCGTCGGCCAGTTCGATCACGCCGAGTTCGAGCTCGGGCGGCTCGGCGGGCAGCAGTGACTCCCGCAGCACGTCGAGCGGCAGATCGTAGACCTCACCCGCGATGGAGGCGCCGCGGCCGGAGGCCCAGGCCAATTCGGCACCGCCATCGGCGACCGGCTCAAGCGCCGGGAACCGGCCGCCGACCGAGTGCAGCCGGTACCGCGGGGCGGTGCGCGTCTCCGCGACCAGCGGCGCCCCGCGCAGCAGATGATGCAGGGATCCACCGCGCATCCCGCCGCCGTTCAGGAACATCAACGGCATTCCGACGTCCTCCCGGCAACGATATGCTCGGGGCGGACCGGGACGCGGGTCAGGTCCAGGCCGGTGGCCGCGCGGATCGCGGCGACGATCGCCGGGGTGGAGGAGATCGTCGGCGGTTCGCCGACGCCGCGCAGTCCGTACGGCGCGTGCGGGTCGGCCAGTTCCAGCACGTCCAGCCGGACCGGCGGCATGTCCATGACGGTGGGGATCAGGTAGTCGGTGAACGACGGGTTCCGCACCACCCCGTCGGTCAGCTGTATCTCTTCCATCACCGCCAGGCCCAGGCCCTGCGCGATGCCGCCATGGATCTGGCCCTCGACCGCCTGCGGGTTCATCGCCTTGCCGACATCCTGCGCGGTCGCGATCTCCACCACCTTGACCAGGCCGAGTTCGGTGTCGACGTCCACCACGGCACGGTGCGCCGCGAACGCGTACTGCACGTGCGCGTTGCCCTGGCCGGTGTCCGGGTCGAGCGGCTCGGTGGGCCGGTGCCGCCAGGTCACGATGGCCTCCGCGGGCAGCTCTCCGGCCGCGGCCCGTTCGCGCACCTGCTGGCACGCGGCCCGGACCGCGCCGCCGGTCATGTACGTCTGCCGGGACGCCGACGAGGAGCCGGCGCTGCCGATCGAGGTGTCCGCGGGTAGGATCACCACCCGGTCGACGTCAAGCTCGGTGCGGACGATCTGTTCCAGCACGGTGACCAGGCCCTGGCCGACCTCGGCCGCCGCCGTGTGCACCTGGGCGACCGGCTGTCCGGAGATCAGCTCCAGCCGCACCCGCGCGGTGGAGTAGTCGTCGAAGCCCTCGGAAAAGCAGACGTTCTTGATGCTGATCGCATAGCCGACGCCGCGCGCGACCCCCTCGCCGTGCGTGGTGTTGGACACGCCGCCCGGCAGCGACCGCGGGCTGGCGCCACTCAGATCTGTGTCCCTCAGATCTGTGCCCGTGGCCGCGGGGAGGGGCCGGTCCCTGACCCTGCGCAGCAGCTCGGCCACCGGGGCGGCCGAGTCGACCACCTGGCCGGTGGGCATCACCGACCCTTCCGAGATCGCGTTGCGCACCCGCAGCTCGACGGGGTCCAGGCCCAGGGCCGCGGCCAGCTTGTCCATCTGCGATTCATAGGCGAAGCACGATTGCACCGCACCGAATCCGCGCATCGCCCCGCAGGGCGGATTGTTGGTGTAAATCGCATAGCAATCGAGAACGACGTTGGTGACGTCGTATGGGCCGATGCCGAGTGTCGCGGCGTTGGCGGCCACGGCGGTGGAACTCGACGCGTACGCGCCGCCGTCCAGGACGATGCCGGCCTTGACGAACACCAGCTTCCCGTCCCTGGTCGCGCCGTGCTCGTAGCGCAGCGATGCCGGATGCCGGTGCACATGGCCGAAGAACGACTCCTCCCGCCCGTACATCATCTTGACCGGCTTGCCGGTGTGCAGCGCGAGCAGGCACGCGTGGATCTGCATGGACAGGTCCTCGCGGGCCCCGAACGCGCCGCCGACTCCGGACAGCGTGATGCGCACCTGGTTCTCGGGCAGGCCGAGGCTGGCCGCTATCTGGTCGCGGTCCACATGCAGCCACTGGGTGGCGACGAACAGGTCGACGCCTCCGTCTCCGGCGGGCACGGCCAGGCCGGACTCGGGCCCGAGGAAGGCCTGGTCCTGCATGCCGACCTGGTACTCGCCCGTCACCACGACGTCCGCGGTCACGTCCGGGTCGCCCTTACGGATCTTCACGTGCCGGACCAGGTTGCCCCCGGGGTGAACGTGCGGAGTGCCAGGGTTCAGCGCGGCGCGCGCGTCGGTCACCGGCGGCAGGGGCTCGTAGCTGACGTCGATCCGCCGCACGGCCCGGCGGGCGGTCTCCGGATGGTCCGCCGCCACCAGCGCGACCGGCTCACCCTGGTAGCGGACCCGGTCGATGGCCAGGACCGGCTGGTCGCGATGCTCCAGCCCGTAGGTCAGCTGACCGGGCACGTCGGTGTAGGTGAGCACCGCGTGCACCCCGGGAGTCTTCAGCGCGCCGGTCAGGTCGAGGCCGGTGATGCGCGCGCTGGGGTGCGGACTGCGCAGCGTGGCGCCCCACAGCATGCCTTCCAGCCACAGGTCCGATGAGTAGGCGAACTCCCCGGACACCTTCTGCCGCCCGTCCGGCCGCGCCGGACTGTCCCCGACGCGTCCCCGGGTCGTCGTCCCGGCCGGTAGCGTCATCGTTCCGCCTCCCCGAGCAGCCTTTCCCGGGCCCGGCGGACCGCCTGGGTGGCGGCGGTGACGTCGATCGTGCGCAGCTCGCCACGTTCCACCACCGGCCGGCCGCCGACCAGCAGCAGCTCGACGCGTGCGGACGGTCCCAGCACCAGTGCGGCGACCGGGTCGCCGACCGGGTCATGGGCCAGCGCGTCGAGCCGCCACAGCGCGATGTCCGCGAGCATGCCGGGCCGGAGCGCGCCCAGTTCGTCCTCGCGGCCGAGGCAGCGAGCGCCGCCGCGGGTACCCATCCACAGGGCCTGCCGGGCCGACAGCGCCGCCGGACCGTCCTCGCCCCGGACCCGGGCGGTCAGCAGCGCCTGGCGCAGTTCGCCGGCCACCGTCGAGGTCTCGGCCGAAGCCGGGCCGTCGACGCCGAGACCGACGCTGACGCCCGCCCGCAGCAACTGGCGGACCGGGGCGATGCCGGAGCCCAGCCGGGCGTTCGAGCTCGGGCAGTGGGCCACCGTGGTGCCGGTCACGGCCAGGCGTTTGGTCGCGGGCTCGTCGAGGTGCACGCAGTGCGCCAGCCACACGTCGCCGCCGAGCCAGCCGAGGTCGTCGGCGTACTCGGCCGGCGTGCGGCCCATGCTCTGGCGGCAGTAGGCGTCCTCCTCCCTGGTCTCGGCCAGGTGCGTGTGCAGCCGGACCCCGAGCCGTCGCGCCAGCGCGGCGGCCTCGCGCATCAGCCGTTCGGTCACCGAGAACGGCGAACAGGGCGCCACCGAGATCTGGACCATCGAGCCGGGGGAGGGATCGTGGAACCGCCGGACCGCGTCCTCGGTGGCGGCCAGCGCCGCGTCGGTGTCCTCGACGATCTCGTCCGGCGGCAGCCCGCCCGCCGAACGGCCGAGATCCATCGAGCCGCGACCGGGATGGAACCGCAGGCCGGTGCGCGCCGCCGCGTCGATTGCCGCTTCCAGCGCCGCCAGGCCCGATGCCGGGAAGAGGTAGTGGTGGTCGCTGCTCGTGCTGCACCCCGACAGCGCGAGCCAGGCCAGGCCGGCGGCGGCCGCGGCGTGGACCTGCTCGGCGTCGATCTTCCCCCACAGCGGATACAGCTCGGCGAGCCAGTCGAACAGCGGGGACTGCTGGGCCATACCCTGGGTCAGCCACTGGAACAGGTGATGGTGGGTGTTGATCAGCCCGGGCGTGGCCAGGCACCCGGTCCCGTCGATCCGGCGGAAACCCTCGGGCGCGGGCCCGGCATACCGCCCCTCGCCGGTCGCGGCGATCCGGCCGTCGTCGCCCACCACGATATGCCCGGCCCGATGCTCAGTGCCCGCCGAGCGGTGGTGCGGCCCGTCCATCGTGGCGATGGCGCACCCCTCGATGATGAGGCCGCTCATCGGGCGCCTCCGCTGAATTGGCCTGGGCCTCCGGCCACGGCGGCCATCCGCGCGCCCGCCAGCCGCACCGCGTCGAGGATCTTCTCGTATCCGGTGCACCGGCACAGATTCCCGGCCAGGCTCTCGCGGAGATCAGCGTCATCCGGCACGCCGTCGGCCCGCCGCAACAGGTCGTAGGCCTGCACGATCAGCCCCGGCGTGCAGAAGCCGCACTGGACCGCTCCCGCGTCGATGAACGCCTGCTGCACCGGGTGCAGTTCGCCCCGCCTGTCCGCGATCCCCTCGACGGTGACGATCTCCCCGCCTTCGGCCTGCCCGGCCGCGACCAGGCACGCGCACACCGGCACGTCGTCCATGAGGACCGTGCACGAGCCGCACTCGCCCTGCTCGCACGCGTTCTTCGAGCCGGGCAGCGCGAGCCGCTCGCGAAGCACGTACAGCAGGCTTTCGCCTTCCCAGACGTCATCGGCGGTCACGGCCGTCCCGTTGACCGTCATCGTCACCCGCATGAGTCCGACCTCTCCTTCCGATAACCGTCCCAGGCCCAGGTCAGGGTGCGACGGGCCAGCACGGTCAAGGCGTGACGGCGGTATTCGGCGGTGCCGCGCACGTCGTCGATCGGCCGCGCCGCGGCGGCCACCAGCGCGCCGAACTCACGGGTCAGCGAGTCGGCCAGCGGCCCGGGGGAGTCCCACGGCAGCCGCGCGGCAAGGAACTCCTCCGCCTCCACCGCCCGCAACGGCGTCGGCCCCGCCGACCCGATCCCGGTACCCACCTGGCTGGCCGCGACCCGCAGTTCCAGGGCGAACGCGCATACCGCGATCACCATGGCGTTCCGCGTCCCGACCTTGGCGAACTGCTGGGGTCCCGGCGCCGCCGGCACGAGCACCGCGGTGATCAGCTCATCCGGCTCCAGCGCGCTGCGCTTCGGCCCGGTGAAGAAATCCGCTGCCCGCACCAGCCTGCGGCCGCGCACCGACATGACCTCGACTACCGCACCGGCGGCCAGCAGCACCGGATGACAGTCACCGGCGGGGGAGGCCGACCCGAGGTTCCCGCCGATCGTGCCCCGGTTGCGGATCTGCGGCGACCCTACCGTCCGCGCCGCCATGGCCAGTCCCGGCAGCAGGGACCCGAGCTCGCCCACCATCCGCGCATAGCAGACTCCCGCCCCGATCCGGAGCATCCCGGGCGTCTCGTGTTTCCAGGTGGACAGGGACAGAACCCGGGACAGGTCAAGCAGCGCCTCGGGGCGCCGGGCGTCGAAGTTGATCTCCACCATGACATCGGTGCCCCCGGCGACCGGCAGAGCGGCCGGGCGCTCCGCCTTCATCGCCAGCGCCTCGTCGAGCGAACCGGGTCGCAGGAAGTCCATACGCCGCTACCAGGCCACATCGGAGGGGGCCGGGGGAGCGTCGTCACGCAGCACACTGCCCTCGATCAGGCCGTACGGTCGGTCGGCGGCGTAGAACACCGTGCCTTCGCTCTCCACGCCGAAAGACGACATGTCGACTTCGAAATGGTGCTTGTTCGGCAGGGACAGCCGGATCTCGGCCACCGTCGGCAGCTCCTCGAGCACCCGCTTCCCCATGGCGAACAGCGTCTGCTGGAGCGAGTAGCTGTGTGTCTGACCGAACGCGGCCAGCAGCGCCTCGCGCGCCGCCCGGTACGCAGCGGCCCATTCCATCAACTCGCTGTGCCGCCAGCGTGCGTCCACCGCGGTGGCCAGGATCCGGTCCGTGGTCTCGGTCAGCGTCGTGTACCGGTCCCGGGCGAACCCCCAGAACTCCGAGCCCGCCGAGTTCAGCACGACGAGGTCCCGCAGCCCGGAGACGACCCAGGTCCGGGTGCCGTCGACGGTCACCGCCGCCGTCCGCACCTCACCGCCGCTCCTCGCGAACGAGTGGCCGGTGCCGGCGATAGGTTCCCACGCGTACTCCTCGATGCGGATCCGGGCGACCGAGATCGCCGCCTGCGAGGAAACGAAGTGCCGGGCAAGCAGTATCCCGAAATCCTCGATCTCGCCTACCCCGTGCTCGGCGGCGAATGCGAACACCGTGTTCTTCTGCGCGTCCGTGGTCAGCACGGCGGCGTTGTCACCGGTCAGGTGCGTGGCCTCCAGCGCACCCGACAGCGCCACGCTGACCGACAGGTCGCGCAGGGTGTGCGGGCCGCCGTCCGGCCTGTTCACGCGGACGACCCGCACCTCGGCCTTGCCGTACTGGTTGGCGCCCAGCACGATCATCGCGATCAGCTCCCCCGGTAGGTCGAGTAGGCGAACGGGCTGAGCAGCAACGGCACGTGATAGTGCTCGGTCGCCGATGTCACCTCGAACACCACCTCGACCCGCGGGTAGAACGTCTTCACCCCTAGTGCGGCGAAGTAGTCGCCGGTGCGGAACGTTATCCGGTACACGCCGGGCGGCATCTGGCCAGATAGCCGCAGCCGGCCATCGGCGTCCGTCTGCTCAGTGTCCGTCTGCTCAGTGTCCGTCCGCTCAGTGTCCGTCCGCTCGGGCTGGACGCGGCTCCACATGCCCTCGAGGTCTGGCGTCTCGCGCTCCAGCATCACCGGTACGCCTGCCGCGGGACGTCCGGTCCTCGCGTCGAGGACGTGCGCCGATACCGTCACAGGGCCAGCAGCTTCGTCATCCGCAGCCGGGTGATCTTCCTGAGCTCTTGGCGAGCCACCGTCCGTTCGTTCGATGGGGTATTTTCAAGCCGCGTCCGCAGCCGGTCCAGCATTTCCTGGCCAGAAAGACCGCTCGCGCAGATCAGGAACACGTGGCCGAAGCGCTGCTCATAGGCGGTGTTCGCGGCGGCGAGGGCTCGGCGGACGGCTGCCCCGGCCGCGGCGGCGCCAGCCTGCTCGGCCGCCGATATGCCCCCCGTGCGTTCGCCGATCCGCGGATGGGCGTTCATGGCTTCCAGGATATCGTCCCAGTTCAGGGTGGTGTCGAAGGCGCGATCGATAGCGGCGTACAGGGCGGCCGCGTCAGGGTAGGGCCGGCCACGGACGATGGCTGCGCCGAACGTCTTCGACTCACAACAGGAGAGCACATCGAGTTCGGCCGCGGCCGCGGACTCCGCGTTGAACTCGCTCAGGCTCGCCGCCATCGCCGTCCTCTCCCGGCCCCCTCGCCCTCATTCCGCCATCCAATCAGCGCGGTCAGTGGGCCGATAGCCGCTTATCGGATGAATCGCCGGTTACCCCCCTCTAGCGCTTTTGTAGCTTTCGCTAAACAATCACGAGTTAGGGTGCACTTTCGAAAGCAGGAACGCTGGGCGAGGGGAGGGGCCATGCGAGTGCGCGACCTGCTGGATGTGCCGGGCCTCGGGCTCAGGCTGCTGACCGACGTCACCGGCCTCGATCGCCCCATCAAGCACGTATACACCACCGACCTTCCGGATCCCGGTCGTTATCTTACCCGGGGTGACCTGGTGCTCACTGGAATGATCTGGTGCCGGGAACCAGGCGACGCTGACCGGTTCGTCCGCGCGCTGACCCGCGCGGGCGCGAGCGTGCTGGGCGCCGGCGAGGCGCTGGGACCGGTGCCGCGCGAGGTGATAGATGCCTGCGGACGACACGGCGTCACGCTGCTCGCGGTCCCCCCGGAGACGTCGTTCGCGACCGTGACCGACGAGGTGGGGCGGCGGCTGAGCGGAGACCGGGCTACCGCGATGACCCGGGTGCTCGGGCGGCGCAGGCTGCTGCTGTCCGCCGTCGCCGAAGGCGCGGGCCTGGACGAGATGTTCCGGCTGATGAGCCGCGAGATCGGGGTGCGATGCTGGCTGCTTACCGGTACCGGGCAAGTGGTCGGCGGTACCGGCGCGCCGCCGCCCCGGTCCGTTGCCCTGCGGCTGGCCGCCGAGTACGTGAAGGCCGGGCGGCTGCCCGCGGTGACCCGCCCGCTCGGTGACGACTACCGCCGGTACACACTGTTCGCGGTGGGCGGCGAACCGCGGATCACCAGCTGGTTCCTCGCCTGCGCAGGGCTGACGGAGGGTTTCGGGGAGGACGTCACTTTCGCCATGGGAGCGGGCGGGACGGCGTCCCCCCGCGACAGTTCCGAAAACTGGCCGCATGAGCTGCGCGAATCCGTGGCCGAGCTGGCCGCGGACGTCGCGCTGGAGCGGGCGCGCCTCGACGCCGGCCGGGCGGGCGAGCGCAAGCTGGCCGAGGCGATCGTCACCCGGCTCGCCACCGAAGGCTCCGCTGGTCTGGCTGAGGGCTCCTCGCCGGCCGAGATCGCCTCCCTGATGCGCGCGGCCGGCCTGCCGCCGGATGGCGGCTACCTGATCGCGGCGTTGCGGACCGGGGCGGTGGCGACAGGGGCGGTGGCGACCGGGGCGGTGGCGACGGAGACAGGCGCGGCCGGACACTGGCGCTGCGCCCTGGCCGAAGATCTGGTGCTACCGCACGCCGGGAACGCCCTGACCGCCCCGCTCGGCGACGAGATCATCGCCATCATCCCCGTAGGCCCGCATGATCCGCCCGAACCCGCCGAGGACGGTCATCCCGCCGCGGACGGTCATCCCGCCGAGGGCGGGATTGCCGCCGCGGGCGGGATCGCCTCAGCGCAAACGTTCGCAGCGAGCATACGCGAGGCCCTGCCGGTGTTCGAGGCCGATCGGTCCCGGCTCCAGGTCAGCGTCGGCGTGAGCACCCCGGTGGCCGGTGTGACGGCGCTGGCCGGCGCGCTGCACGAGGCCCGGAGCGCGCGCCGGCTGGCCGCGGGCGCTTCCGCCGCGGCACATTTCTCCGCCCTGGCCGTCGTGACCAGCGACGAGGTGGCCTCGCATGAGCTGCTGCTGGCCAGTGTTCCGCCCAGCGTGCTGCGGTCGTTCCGCGAACGATTGCTAGGGCCGCTGCTGGCCTATGACCAGCAGCACCGCGCTGAGCTGGAATCCACGCTGCGCGAGTTCCTGGCCTGTTCCGGTTCCTGGAACGCGTGCGCGGCCAAGATGTACGTGCACGTGAACACCGTCCGGTACCGGATCAGGCGCATCGAGGAGCTGACCGGACGTGACCTGTCGAGCCTGGATGACCGGGTCGACTTCTTTCTCGCGCTGCGCGTCCGCTAGCGGGGATAACATGCCGTGGTGGTGACCATTCGCGCCGCGCGCATCGGCGATGCCGCGGCGATCGCGGCGGTGCAGCGCGCGAGCTGGTTCGCCGCGTATGAGGGCATCATCGCCCACGACATCATCGACGAGTTCACCGCGCCCGACGACGGCGCGCGGATGCGGCAGACATTCCGTGCGCGTCCCTGGCAGCACACGATTGTCGCGGTGGCTGATGTCGCGGGGCCAGGGCCTGCCGCAATCATTGGCTACGCCTCATTTGGCCCCGAACGGGATGTGCTGCATGGCTCCTGGCCGTACGAGCTGACATCGGCCGGCGTCGCGGGGCAGGTCGCCGAGCTGTACGCGTTCTACACAGATCCCGGCTGGTGGTCCACGGGTACCGGCCGGGCCCTGATGGAACGGGTGCTGCGGGACACCGCCCGGCTGGATTTTGCCGAGATCGTGCTGTGGGTCCTGGAGAAGAACGCCCGCGCGCGCCGCTTCTATGAACGCGCCGGATTCACCGCGGACGGCGCGGTCAACATGATCGACGGCCTGGGAGGCGTCCCCGAGGTGCGCTACCGCCGCGCTGCTTCCTAGGACCGCGCTTGCCCTGACGCGCGGGTCAATGTTTACCGTCGAAGACATGAGAATCGGTGAGGTGGCCGCCCGGGCCGGCACGACGACGCGCGCGCTGCGGTTCTACGAGTCGCTGGGGCTGCTCGAGGCGCCGCGCACCGCCAATGGCTACCGGGAGTACGGCGAGGACCATGTCCGCCTGGTGAAGGAAATTCTCGGCCTGCAAGCCATGGGGCTCAGCCTCGATGACACCAGGCCGTTCGTCGAATGCCTGCGAGCCGGCAACGCCGCCGGGGATTCCTGTCCGGATTCGATCGAGGTCTACCGGCGCAAGCTCGCGGAGGTGGAAGCCTGCCTTGACCAGCTCAACGCGGTGCGGGCCGATCTGCTGGCCAAGCTGGCCGCCGCTGGCCAGGCCAGCGGGCCGTGCACCGTTCCCGGTTACGGATTTCCCGGCTACGAAAAGGAGCGATAGATGCTAACCGCACAGGTGCCCGTTGTCACGGACGAGACGTTCGAGCAGGACGTCGTCCGGCACGACGGACCGGTCCTGGTCGACTTCTGGGCGCAGTGGTGCCCGCCCTGCCACATGATCGCTCCGGTACTGGCCGAAATAGCGGTCGAGCGGGCCGGCTCGCTGGCCGTCCGCGCCATCAACGCCGACGAGAACCCGATCACCGCCAGTAACTACCAGGTGATGGCGCTGCCGACGCTGATGCTCTTCATCGACGGGAAGCCGGTGCGGTCGTTCGTCGGTGCTCGTCCGAAGAGCAGGCTGCTGGCGGAACTGGATAGTGTCATTTCCTGAGCTTGCCGGCGCGGCGGATTACCGCCTTGTGGCGGCTTTTCCGCACTACGTGAACGCTCCAAACAAATCGAGTTGGGGCGTGTCCTGGCCGGGTGCCAATTTTGCCATGATATGACCGTTATGTGACGGCGGCTGCGGTGGACGACGCGGAAAGAAAGGGCTTCGCGGAAGTTAGGGCGCCGGTTTCCGGCACCTTTTCTTCCAGGAAGCCCTTTTCTTCCACAAGATGGCCGGGCCATGTGCCCGCTATGTAGCGATACGCGTAGTTCAACAGGCTGGCCAGCACACTCTCGCAAAGACGACATGCCCGGCATGCCGCAAACACGCGTTATGGAATGCCTGCATAGTGCGTAAATCAAAGCGCAGAGCGTAAAATAAACTGCCGGATCTTCCAGTCTACGTCCGGCAAATGCGGATATGAGCGGCACCCGGGAGCGGCCGACGACAGCCAGCACGGCCTGAGAGACGGGGTCATTTCCTGGAGGGCCGCGGTGCATCGAGCCCGAAGCGGCGCTGTTCTATGACAAGGCAGCGATCTTCTACGTAGAGCAGGCCCGCTTCCCCGGCGATGACGTGGGCCTCGGCCGAGGCGATACCCAGCTGCAGCCACAGGGCCGTGGCACCCGCCGCGACAGCCTGCCGGGCGACGTCCGGCGCCTGATCTGATGGCCGGAACACGTCGACCAGTCCGACCTGTCCGGGGATGTCCGCGAGCGCCCGGTAGACCCGCTCGCCCAGGATCTCGTCGGCATGGGGGTTCACCGGGACGATGCGCTGACCACAGTATCCCGGCTCGTCCAAGTAGCCTGGCTAAGATGCCCACCGTGACTCCGGCTGCCCGGCACCGTCGGCGCGTCGTCCTCAGCGGGACGACCGCGGTTGTCCTGGCGGTGCTCGCGTTGGCCAGCGGGTGCGCCGGCAATCCGCAGCCCAAGGCGTCGCGACCGGGGGCGTCCCAGCCGCCGGCATCGAAAACGGCGGGGTCAAAGGCGACGTCGCGACCGGCGAGCCGCGACGTTCGCACGCTGCCCTCGGCCACCGCCCGCCCGGGCCCGGTCCGCATCGGCACCAGCGGGACGTATCAGGTCGGTCAGCGCCAGATGACCTTCAGCGAGCCGGCGCACCGGGGGGCGACCGGTGTGTATCTCGGTTCGCGCGGGCTGGTGACGGAGATCATGTACCCGCTCGCGCACGGATCGGGCAGCGCTACGGTCCGCGGGCCGTTGCCTTTGCTGCTGTTCGCGCCCGGGTACCTGCAATGTGTTTATGAGTACTCGGACCTGCTGCGGTCGTGGGCCAGCGCCGGGTACGTGGTCGCGGCAGTGAGCTTCCCGGTCACCAGCTGCCAGGCTGGCGGCTCAGAGGCCGATCTGGTGAATCAGCCCCAGGACATGTCCTACCTGCTGAGCAAGCTGCTGCGGCTCAGCGCGCAGCCCGGTGATTCGCTGTCCGGCCTGCTGGACTCCAGCAAGGTCGCCGCGGCCGGCCAGTCCGACGGCGGAGACACCGTCGCCGCGCTGGCCGCCAGCACCTGCTGCACCGACCACCGGCTGAAGGCGGTGGCCGTGCTGTCCGGAGCGGAGTGGCCCGCGATGCCCGGACGTTACTTCGCCCATGCCGCGCCGCCAATGCTGTTCACGCAGGGCAGCGCGGACACCGTCAACCCGCCCTGGACCAGCCAGCAGCTCTATCGGGCCGATCGCGGTCAGGAGCGGTACTACCTCGACCTGTTCGGCGCGAGTCACCTGCCCCCGTACGAAGGATCGGCCCCGGTTGAGCACATCGTGGCCCGCGTTACGCTGGCCTTCTTCGACCGGTACGTGCTCGGTCAGTCCGGCGCCGCGAAGACGATGGCAGAGGACGGCAACGTGGCGGGCGTAGCCGCACTGGTCGGCAGCGGCACCCCCCCGCCGTGACAGGTCACTGACCCCCGGGCATCAGGGCCTCCCGATCGTGGCGGCCGTAGCCGCTGCCCGAGATAGGGCGGCGCCCTACGCGCGTTTGTCTGCGGGCATTGTGGTGTCTGTCCGGATGTTCGATATATGGACGGGATGTTCATGCAGTAAGGGGCGGTAATTTAGCTCGACATTCTTAGTAGCACATGATATTATCGAACACGATTAGCAAGTCAGGGAAGGTGGTTAGCCGGATCGGGGGAGAGGGGGGTGAAGAGCTAGCCATGGATGCGGTGTCCGTCCCGGGAAACGCCAGTGAGGCGCTGGGCATGCTTGAGTCTGCGGTGGGCTATCTGGCGGCCGCGGATTACGCGGAGATGCCCGCCTCGACTTTGGGGACGGTGCTGCTGGCCCTGGAATGCGCGGACGCGGCCGGGACGGTCGCGCGGGGCCGCGCTTTGAACGCGTTTGATGCAAAAGACGGGCACGAGGACGACGGGCAGAAGACAACTGGGGCGTGGCTGGCCAACATCGGCCGCGTGACCAGGGCCGAAGCGAACGGGCACCGGTCCTGGGGCAAGACGGTAGCCAGCCACCCGCTGATTGCCGAGGCGATGGGCGAGCGGCTGGACGACCACAGCCCGGTCATGTCCAGATCCTTCGCCCGCAAACTGTGCACCCTGACCGGCAAGATCCCCGAACCGCACCGGCAGGACGCGGACAAGATCCTGGCGACCGCGGCGCGGGCCGGGGCGACGCTGTCCGAGTTGATGTTCCTGGCCGCTGAGATCCTGGCCCGCACGGCACCGCCCGATGACGACGGCGGCGAGTATCCCGACGGGACCTTGCACCTGCAGACCACGCTCGATGGGGCAGGCGTGCTGACCGGCGAGCTCAGCCCCGAATGTACGGCGGCGGTCCAGGCCGTCCTCGGCGCGCTGTCCGCCCGGTGCGGCGCAGAGGACGACCGCACCCAGGACCAGCGGCTACATGATGGCCTGTACGAGGCGATGCGGCGGTTGCTCGGCTCGGAGCTGCTGCCGAAGAAGAACAGCCATTCCACCCAGGCCGTGGTGCATATCGGTCTCGCGGACCTGCTGGCCCTGCCCGGCGCGTCCCCGCTGCAGCTGGACTGGACCGCGCGGCTGGCGGCCCGGTGGGCCGGTATGCGCGCCGCCAGCGCCGAACACGGCGGCGGGGACGGCGCCGCGTGGATCACCGGGCCCGCCGCCCAGGGCATTACCTGCGACGCGGCGCTATTCCCCCTCGTGACCGGGGACCCCGACCTGGGCGTCCTGAACGAGCTGATCAAGCTATGCGTCGACCTCGACGGCCACCTGCACGGCGACAGCGATAGCGACAGCGGCAGCGGTAGCGACGTGACGGCACCAGACCAGGACACCGACGTCCAGCCCGGCGGGCAGACCGCCGGGCAGGCCGGGCAGCCAGCGGACCGGGCCGCGCACGCCCGGCGGGTCGAGGAACTGGTCCAGGAGATCATCGGCAAGGCCGCCGCCCTGCTGTCCGGCGAAGCGGGACTCGCGTCGCTCCTGCGGCGGAACCTGCTAGGCGACATGAGCCTGGGCGGGCCGTCCCTCCCGCTCGACGTCGGCGATGTCGACGACATCCCGTGGTGGATCCGCCGCGCCGTGCACACCCGCGACCAGATGTGCCGCTGGCCAATCGGGTGCGGCCAGCCGACGTGGGCGACCGAGCCGCATCACGTGACGCACCGGGCGGACCACGGCCCGACCGCTGTCGAAAACTTGTACGATTTGTGCTATTACCATCATCATATCCTGGTCCACCAGAAGGGCTGGACCATCAGAACCCGGCCAGATGGCACCCTCGAAGCGACATCCCCCGACGGGAGGGTGTTCACCGAGCACACCCGCCCACCGCCTCGGCCCGGGTGAAACCACGGCTTTATGGCGCCCCGCGAGTCAAGCTCAAGCAGGACTGACCGCCGTGGCCGGCCCCGCCGGTCTGAGGAATCGCGGCGGCTGGTATCCACACGTACCGGGCCCCGTGGGCTAACCGCGTGTGCCCGCGGGGGTGGGCAGGGCGGCGCGGGCGTGGGTTATCAGGGCGCGGGCGGCGGGGCTGGCGGGGCCTTCGGCGCGCCAGGCCAGGGCCAGGCGACCGCGGATCTGGGGGTCGCGGATGGAGATCGCTCGCAGGTCGTCGTGCGTCGCGGCTACGGAAGCGGGCAGGAACGCGAGGCCCAGCCCGTGGGCGGCGAGGCGGGCGAGCATGCGCGGATCGCTGGCCTCGAAGGCGACATGCAGCCGCAGGCCAGCCGCGGCGTAGGCGGCCTCGACCGCCGAGCGCACGCCGGTGCCGCGGGGAAGGCTGATCAGGGTCCGGCCGGCGATGTCGGCGAGGCGAACGCAGCTGACACCGGAAAGATCGGCGAGCCCGGGCGCGGGCTCGGCGCTCATGGCGGCCACCACGGGTTCGTCGGCGACAACATGGAGAGCAAGGCCCGCGGGTTCCTCCGCGCCGACGCCGATGAAGGCCAGGTCGTAGGTGCCGGCACGGATGCCTTCGGCCAAGTGGTCAGAGCTGTCCTCGGACAAGGTGATCTCGATAGCCGGATACCGGCGGTAGAACTGGGCGAGCACGACGGGCAGGTCGAGCGAGGCGCACTGGAGCACCATGCCGACCGCGACATGGCCGCGGAGCAGGCCGGTCAGCTCGTCGACCGCCACCCGTGCCCCCGCCACCGCGCCGAGCGCGGCGCGGGCGAACGGCAGGACCGCCTTTCCGGCATCGGTAAGCGTGGTCACCCGGCCCGACCGGTCCAGCAGTGGCTGCCCCAGCTCCCGCTCCAACTGGCGGATCTGTGCGCTGATCCCCGGCTGGGCCACGTGGAGTTTCGCCGCCGCCCGCGTGAAGTTGCGCTCCGAGGCAACAGCGACGAAGTACTCGAGTTGTCGCAGTTCCATAACTGGAGATTCTAGTTCCGATACCAGCTATCTCTTGGACTTCTAGATCAACGGGCGGCAAGGTGGAAGCAGCAGATCCGCGTCGCGTTCGATCCACGGAGTGTCGCGGGCGGTTGAACCACAGACGTTCCAGATAAAGAAAGAGCCAGGGCGACGCAAAGTGGCACTCCTGGGATAGTGCCAAAGCCTGCGATCGTAGGGGTATGCCTCGTTCGATTCAGCAGCGCCTGATTCAGCAGCGCCTGATTCAGCTGTTCGCCGGGCTCGTCCTGTACGGGATCAGCGACGCGATGCTGCTGCTGGCCCGGCTCGGCGTGGACCCCTGGGATGTCCTGCACCAGGGGCTGGCCCGGCGGACCGGGATGCAGACCGGGACCTGGGCGATCATCGCCGGTGCGGCCGTGCTGCTGCTGTGGGTGCCGTTGCGGCAGCGGCCCGGGATCGGGACGTTGTGCAACGTGGTCGTGATCGGCGTGGTCATCGACCTGATGCTGGCCATCGTGCCGCCTCCGCACGGGCTGGCGGTGCGGATCGTGGTGCTGGTCTGCGGCGTGGTGCTGAACGGGGCCGCCACCGGCCTGTACATCGGCGCCATGCTCGGCCCCGGGCCGCGCGACGGGCTGATGACCGGGCTAGGGGCGCGGGGTCATTCGATCCGGATGGTGCGCACCGGGATCGAGGCCGTCGTCCTGCTGACCGGATGGCTGCTCGGCGGGAACGTGGGCGTCGGTACGGTCCTCTACGCGGTATCGATCGGGCCGCTCGCGCACATCTTCATACCGCTGCTGGCCAACCCTTCGACACGGGCCGAAGCGTTACCGCCATAGCGTCGTAGGTATGGAAACGACAACGGACGTGGCCCGTGTTTCCCAGGGGAAGCAGCATCGCTCAACGGGCGCGGTGCTAGCCGCGGTGACCCTCGGGTTCGCCGTGGTCCAGCTGGACGTGAGCGTGGTGAACGTCGCCGTCAAGTCGATCGGCGTCGCGCTCGGCGGGGGAGTGGCCAGCGTGCAGTGGGTGGTGGACGCGTACACGCTGACGTTCGCCGCGTTCATCCTCAGCGCGGGCGGCCTCGGCGACCGGATCGGGGCCCGGCGGGTGCTGCTCGGCGGTTTCGCCATGTTCACCCTGGCGTCGGTGGCGTGCGGGGTGGCCCCCTCGATCGGCTTCCTGGTGGCGGCGCGAGCGGTGCAGGGAATCGGCGCGGCCGCGCTCGGCGCGTGCTCGCTCGCGCTGCTCAACCACAGCTTCCCGGGGCCCGCCGCGCGAGGCAGGGCGATAGCGGTATGGGCGGCCGGGGGGACCGGCGCGATGGCGGCCGGACCCGTGGTGGGCGGGTTGCTGATCGCCGCGGCGGGCTGGCGGTGGATCTTCCTCATCAACGTGCCGCTGGGCGTGGCCGGGGCCTGGCTGACGGCGCGGTACGGCAATGAGACCACGCGAGCCCGTGACCGCGGCGTGGACCTGCCCGGTCAGGCGGCGGCCGTGGTCGCGCTGACCGCGCTGGCCGCGGCGACGATCGAGGCGGGATCACGCGGACTGGGCGCGCCGCTGGTCGTGGGCGGATACGCGGTCGCGGTGGTGGCCGGAGTGGTCTTCGCTGCTGTGGAGGCCCGGCGGGCGCGGCCGATGCTGCCGATGATGCTGTTCCGGTCCCGGGAGTTCAGCGTCACCGTGGTCGTGGGGCTGCTGATCAACGTGGTGTTCTACGGACTGTACTTCAGCGTCAGCCTGTACGTGCAGCGGCAGGAACACCTCTCGCCGCTGGTCACCGGGCTGGCCTTCGTTCCGGTGCTGGCGGGCGTGATGGCCGGCAACGTCGCGGCGCGCCGCTTCCCGGCGGCACGCGGGGCCATCGCGGCGGGCGCGGTGGCGATGGCGGCCGGGTGCGCCGGGCTGCTGGTCGCCGGAGCGGTTTCCTCCGCCGGACCCGGGGTCACGATTGCCGGGCTGACGGTGACCGGGGTGGGCGGCGGGCTGATCGTGCCCGCGATCACGTCGGCGCTGCTGGGCAGCGTGGATCCGTCCTTCTCCGGCATCGCGTCGGGCACGCTGACGGCCATGCGCCAGGTGGGCAGCGTGCTGGGCGTCGCGTTGCTCGGCTCGCTGCTGGCCAGTCAGGGGGCGGTGAACGGTCTGCGCGCTGGCTGCGTGATCGGGGTGGGGCTGGCGGCGTGCGTGGCCGGGCTGAGCCTGTGCCTTCCGCGTTCGCGGTTAGCTCGTGTCCTTCCTCGTGTACTTCCTCGTGTACTTCATAGCGGGGCTGCCCGCGGGGTGGAAGACGCCGAGCACGCGAAGCGTGTCCGTGCCGGTGTTCTCCAGGCAGTGCTGAGTGTACGGGGACAGATAGATGGAGATCCCCGCGCCGATCGGGACTTCGGTACCGTCGCGGTGGACCACGCCGTGGCCGGACAGCACGTGCACCACCTCGTCGTAGGTGTGGTGGTGCGCGGGCGCCCGGCCCGGCGGTATCTCGCCGACGAACTGCGTGAACGTCAGCCCCGAACTCAGCAGCACCCGGAACTTCCGGTCTCCGGTCCGTTCCACCGGGCAGTCTGCCAGCGATACCACCCGCATCGCCGGGTCACCGTCCGCGGCAGCGCCGTCCGCGGCGGCGCCGTCCGCGGCGGCGCCGTCCGCGGCGGCCGTATCCGCGTGAAGGCTCGTGACCAGGATCTCCGCCGCCTCCTCGGCAAGTAGCCGGTACGTTGTGCCGGGCGGCAGCCACGCGCCGGTGTCCCGCCCGAGCGTGGCCCCTGACGCGAGCCGCACCGTCCCGCTCATCACGTACCAGGATTCACCGAAGCCAGCGGCGGTACCGGCGGCGACGGCTCCGTGACCCAGCGACAGCTTCCGCTGGTGCAACCCGCGGCTGCCGTCCGAGTCGTCGAGCAGCCTGGTGACCGTCGTTCCGGTATCCATCCGCGTCACCAGCCGCGTTCGCGCCATTCGGGCAGGTGCGGGCGTTCGGTGCCGAGCGTGGTGTCCTTGCCGTGCCCGGGGTATACCCAGGTCGGGTCGGGCAGCGGGGCGAAGACGCGCTCGCTCACGTCATTGAACAGGGACGTGAACGTCTGCGGGGTCGTGGTCTTGCCGACTCCGCCGGGGAACAGCGAGTCGCCGGTCCAGATGTGCGGTTCGTTCTCCAGCCGGCCCTCCGCGTCGTAGACCAGCGCTATGCTCCCGGGCGTGTGCCCGCGCAGGTGGATGACCCCCAGCGTCACGTCCCCGAACTGGAGCCGTTCGCCGTGGCTGGCCAGGCGCGTGACGGTTACCGGCAGTTCGTCCGCGTCCGCCTCGTGCGCCACGACTTCCGCGCCGGTCTGCCGCTGCAGCTCAGGCAGTGCCTGCCAGTGGTCCGGGTGCCGGTGCGTGGTGACGATGATGCCGACCGGCGTGTCGCCGATCATCTCGATCAGGCGCCCGGGCTCGGCCGCCGCGTCGATGAGCAGGCCCTGACCGGTGCTGGCGCAGCGCAGCAGGTAGGCGTTGTTGTCGTACGGCCCGACAGCTATCTTGGTGACGGTCAGGCCGTCCAGTTCCCGTGTGTCCGTCGGCCCGCCGACCTGAACGTCTCCCGTGTACGTCATTTTCCAGACTCTATACGTAGCGGGGGCCGCTGATTGAGGGGGTACGGTGACGCTGCTTGTCCTGTCCGGTCGCGACGTCCGCGGGCTGCTGTCCTACGCGGAGTGCGCTGACGTGATGCGGGAGGCGCTGGCCGGTCTCGCCCGCGGCGAGATCCAGCAGCCACTGCGCACGGTGGTCCGCCCGCCGGGCGCGTCCGGGTTCATGGGGCTGATGCCTTCGTACGCGGAGCAGGCCGGGTACGGGCTGAAGGCGATCTGCATCACCCCGGGGAACCCCGCTCTCGGCCTGGACACGCACCAGGGCGGGGTGCTGCTGTCCGGGTCGCAGACGGGTGAGCCGCTCGCTCTGGTGAACGCGTCGGCGATCACCGAGATCCGGACCGCCGCCGTATCCGCGGTAGCCACGGACCTGCTGGCCCGGCCCGGCGCGACCGAGGTGGCGATCATCGGCCTCGGCGTGCAAGCGATTGCGCACGCCCGCGCGCTAGCCGCGACGCGCAAGCTGACCGGGATCCGCATGGTGGGCCGCGGCCGGAGGCCCAGGCAAATTGAGCACCGCGACCGAAGGTCCAGGCAAACCCAGCAGGGCGACCTGGACCGCACCCACGAGACGACCAAGGGCCTGGCCGCGGAGCTCGGGGTCCCGTTCACCATACTGACTTCGGTGTCCGCGGCGCTCGACGGGGCGGGCATCGTGGTCACGGCCACCACGTCCCGGGAGCCGGTGCTGCGCCGGGAGTGGCTGTCGCCCGGCACCCACATCAACGCGGTCGGCGCCTGCCTGCCCGCGGATCGCGAGATCGACACCGCCACGATGGCCGACGCCGCGATCATCGCGGACAGCCGCGAGTCCCTGCACAACGAGGCAGGGGACTTCCTGCTGGCTCAGCGGGAGCTCGGCGAGGGCACGGTGCTGGAGGCTCGCGGCGAGCTGGGCGAGCTCATCACCGGCACGGCACGGGGACGCCGGGACGACAGCGAGATCACCCTGTTCGAGTCGCTCGGCCTGGCTGCCGAGGACCTGATGGCGGCCCGGTTCGTCTATGAGAAGGCCAAGCGCACCGGGGCGGGTACGCGCGCCGATTTCTGACTGGCCGGCGGGCGCTTAGCGCTATCGTGGAAGGGGAGGCGGGCATAACGGGGACCGTCGCGATGTTTTTCAGCTCGGTGCCTCCGGACCCCTGAGAATGTCAGACCCCTCGGCTACGATCCGACCCTGTGGTTGAAGACGGCACTGTGGTTGAAGACGGCACAGTCCAGAAAGCAGAGCGCGCAGTGGCAGACCGGCTAGTTGTTCGCGGCGCCCGCGAGCACAATCTGAGGGATGTCTCGCTCGACCTGCCGCGGGACGCTCTGATCGTGTTCACCGGGCTGTCCGGTTCGGGGAAATCGAGCCTGGCCTTCGACACGATATTCGCCGAGGGCCAGCGGCGGTACGTGGAGTCGCTGTCCGCCTACGCCCGCCAGTTCCTGGGGCAGATGGACAAGCCGGACGTGGACTTCATCGACGGATTGTCCCCGGCCGTCTCCATCGACCAGAAGTCCGCCAGCCGGAACCCCCGGTCCACTGTCGGGACGATCACCGAGGTCTACGACTACCTGAGGCTCCTGTACGCGCGGATCGGCAGGCCGCACTGCCCGATCTGCGGCCGGCCCATCGCCCGGCAGACGCCGCAGCAGATCGTGGACCGGGTGATGGAGCTCGAGGAGGGGACCAGGTTCCAGGTGCTGGCCCCGGTCGTCCGCGGGCGCAAGGGAGAGTACGGCGAGCTGCTCCGCGAGCTGCAGACCAAGGGGTACTCGCGCGCCCGGGTGGACGGCGTGATCGTGCGGCTGGACGAGGCCATGGCCGGTCAGCTGCCCGCGCTGAAGAAGTACGAGAAGCACGACATCGAGGTGATCGTCGACCGGCTGGCGGTGAAGGACACAGCGCGGCGCCGGCTGACCGACTCGGTGGAGACCGCCCTGGCCCTGTCCGGCGGCGTTGTCATCCTGGACTTCATCGACCTGCCGGACAATGACCCGCACCGCGAGCGGATGTACTCCGAGCACCTGGCCTGCCTGTATGACGACCTGTCCTTCGACGAGCTGGAACCGCGGTCGTTCTCGTTCAACTCGCCGTGGGGTGCCTGTCCCGACTGCACCGGCCTGGGCACCAAGCTCGAGGTCGACCCCGAACTGGTGGTGCAAGATGAGTCCAGGTCGCTGCGTGACGGGGCCATCGCCCCGTGGAGCAGCGGGCACAACAGCGACTACTTCGACCGGCTGATCGAGGCGCTCGGCGAGGCCATCGGATTCCGGATGGACACGCCGTGGGCGAAGCTGCCGGCCAAGGCACGCAACGCGCTGCTGTACGGCTACGACCAGCAGGTACACGTGCGCTACCGGAACCGGTACGGCCGGGAGCGTTCCTACTACACCAGCTTCGAGGGCGTGATCCGCTGGGTGGAGCGGCGGCACAGCGAGGCGGAGTCGGACACCAGCCGGGAGAAGTTCGCCGGCTACATGCGCGAGGTGCCGTGCCCGTCCTGCAAGGGCGCCCGGCTGAAGCCGGTGTCCCTGGCCGTCACGGTGAACGACATGTCGATCGCCGACATGTGCGGGCTGGCCATCGGCGATCTGGCCAAGGTGCTGCTCACCCTCGACCTGTCCGACCGGGAACGGCAGATCGCGCAGCGGATCGTGAAGGAAGTCAACGCCCGGATGGGCTTCCTGCTCGACGTCGGGCTCGACTACCTCACCCTGGACCGGGCGTCGGCGACGCTGGCCGGCGGCGAGGCGCAGCGCATCAGGCTCGCCACCCAGATCGGTTCCGGGCTGGTCGGCGTGCTCTACGTGCTGGACGAGCCGTCCATCGGGCTGCACCAGCGCGACAACCACCGGCTGCTCGAGACATTGCTGCGGCTCCGCGACCTGGGTAACACGCTGATCGTCGTGGAACACGACGAGGACACGATCCGCGCCGCGGACTGGGTGGTGGACATCGGCCCGAGGGCGGGGGAGCACGGCGGTTCGATCGTGGTATCCGGGACGGTACAGGAGCTGCTGGCCAGCCCGGATTCGCTCACCGGCGCCTACCTGTCCGGCCGGGAGTCGATCCCGATGCCGGCGGCCCGCCGGAAGCGGAACCGCGGTCGCGAGATCACCGTCAAGGGCGCCAGCGAGCACAACCTGCGGGGCGTGGACGTCACGTTCCCGCTGGGCTGCCTCGTAGCGGTGACCGGCGTGTCGGGATCGGGGAAGTCCACCCTGGTCAACGACATCCTGTACAAGGCGCTGGCCCGGGAGCTGAACGGGGCGCGCACCGTGCCGGGTAAGCACACCAGGATCACCGGCATGGACCATCTGGACAAGGTCGTCCATGTCGATCAGGGTCCGATCGGCCGGACACCCAGATCGAACCCCGCCACCTACACCGGCGTGTTCGACCACATCCGGAAGCTGTTCGCGGCGACCACCGAGGCGAAGATCCGCGGCTACCAGCAGGGCCGGTTCTCGTTCAACGTCAAGGGCGGCCGGTGCGAGGCGTGTTCCGGCGATGGCACGATCAAGATCGAGATGCAGTTCCTGCCGGATGTCTACGTGCCGTGCGAGGTGTGCCATGGCGCGCGGTACAACACCGACACCCTGCAGGTGCACTACAAGGGCAAGACGATCGCCGAGATACTCGACATGCCGATCGAGGAGGCGGCGGAGTTCTTCGAGCCGGTGCCCGCCATCCACCGGCACCTGAAGACCCTGGTCGATGTCGGCCTCGGGTACGTCCGCCTCGGCCAGCCCGCGCCGACCTTGTCCGGAGGCGAGGCCCAGCGGGTCAAGCTGGCGTCCGAGCTGCAGCGCCGGGCCACCGGCCGGACGATCTACGTGCTCGACGAGCCGACCACCGGCCTGCACTTCGAGGACATCCGCAAGCTGCTCGGCGTGCTGAACCGCCTGGTCGACACCGGAAACACGGTCATCGTCATCGAGCACAACCTGGATGTCATCAAGACCGCCGACTGGATCATCGACCTGGGCCCGGAGGGCGGTGCCGGGGGCGGTACGGTCGTGGCCGTCGGCGCACCGGAGAAGGTCGCGCTGGCGGAGGAGAGCTACACCGGCCAGTTCCTCAAGAAGCTGCTGGATCCCGCGGAGCCTGTCCCGGCCGGACGATCCTTATCCTCGTCGTCCGGCCGCAGGCCTCGCAGGTGACAGTGACGGGTTCGGAACCGCCGGGCGGATCGAATTCCGCCAGCTCGCCGCAGCCGGGGCAGCTCAGCCTCGTCGTCGCCCGCAGCGGCGAAGTTCCGAACAGCCGGAGGTAGTCCGCCAGCGGCTCGAGGTCCATGCTCGCTCGCCTGCTGTCGACGCCGCCGGGGTCACGCAGGTCCCGGGGAACGTGCTGGCCGTCCCGGGACGTTACCTGGGTGCCGTACTCTTGCGGCCCGCCTTCGGCGAGCAGCACCCGGTCGGTGAGGTAGGCGAGCTGGCGCCGTGTCGCCTCGCCCGCGGCCACGGCCGCGGTCAGCAGGCCGAGGCACTCCCGCTGGAACGCGGGATCGGCGTCCGCGTGCTGGGCGAGCAGCCACGCGGCGTGCGCCCCGTCCGGACCGACGAGGGTCGCCCCGGGCCAGCCGGCCCGGGCTATCACCCGCTTGAGCCAGGGCAGGTTCTCCGCGTCGGCGGCCGCCATGGCCGCCGGGTCGCAGTCGCGGCGCGCGCTCTGGTCCGTCTCCATCCGGCGCAGCAACTCGCCGCGCAACTCCGCGTCCATCCCCCCAGTCTGGATGACAAAGGGCCTTCGCACGAACGGCTGTGGTATCACCCGCCGGGAGCGCTGCTTCCCCCGGTAACGGTGAGCTGGGCGTACAGCCAGCACCGGGCGGAATGCCCCCCGCCGAGCTGGGCTTCTGGCGGGCTGCCCGCGCATGCCTCCATCGCGTGCGGGCAGCGCAGCCGGAACCGGCAGCCCGCGTCGAGGAGCACCTCCCGCCGCTCGGCCGCCGCGTCACGACGGGCCTCCTGCCGCAAGCGGCGGGCCTGGGCGAGCGACTCGCGCGACGCGCCCGGATCCGGCGCGGCCGCGGCCAGCAGCTGTGTGTACGGATGCGCCGGGCGCAGGATCACCTCGTCCGCCGGGCCCTGCTCGACGATCTCTCCCCGGTACATGACCATGATCCGGGACGAGAAGTGCCGCGCCGTGGCCAGGTCGTGGGTGACGTAGAGCAGGGCGAGGTTGCGCTCCCGCTTCAGCCGGTCGAGCAGGTTGAGGATCTCCAGCCGGATCGAGGTGTCCAGCATGGACACCGGCTCGTCGGCGAGCAGCACTTCCGGACCCGAGGCCAGCGCGCGGGCGATCGCGACCCGCTGCCGCTGCCCGCCGGACAGCTCGTGCGGGCGCGACCGGGCGATCTCGCCGGCCGGCGTGAGGTTCACCGACCGCAGCAGCTCGTGCACGTCGGCGTCCAGCCGCGCCCGGGAGTGGCCGGGATGCAGCATCAGGATCGGACGTGCCAGGTGGTGCCGGACGGTGTGCATCGGATTCAGCGACGCGAATGGATCCTGGAAGATCAGCTGTACCCGCCTGCGGTACGCCCGCAGCGCGGCCCCGCGCCGCCCGGCCGGCTTCCCGTCCAGCAGCACCTCGCCGCCGGCGGGCCGCAGCAGCCGTCCCACCGTCCGCACCACGGTGGACTTGCCGGAGCCGCTCTCGCCGACCAGGGCCAGGGTCTCGCCCCGCGCGATCGCGAACGAGCAGTGGCTCACCGCCCGGAAACCGCCGCCGCCGCGTTGCCGGTAGTCGACCGTCAGGTCGCGTACCTCGAGCACGCTCATGAGGTCACCTCGGTGGTCGCCTCTGTTGTGACCTCTGAGGTCGCCTCTGGGGTCGGCGTGTAGGCGGGATCGTGCAGGTGGCAGGCGACGAGCCCGCCGCCGCGGCCGGAGGCCCAGGCCGATTCAGCACCGCGGCCGGAGGCCCAGGCCGATTCAGCACCGCGGCCGGGCCGCTCCCGCAGCACCGGCGGTACCGTCAGGCACGGCTCGAACGCGGCGCGGCACCGCGGCGCGAACGGGCAGCCCGCCGGGTCATCGCGCATGTCGGGAGGGTTTCCCGGTATTCCGTGCAGCTCCCCGCGGTCGCCACGCATGTCGGGAAACGAGCTCACGAGTGCGCGGGTGTACGGATGGGCCGGAGCGCCGGCGATCGCCGCGGCCGGCGCGTACTCCACCAGCTGTCCCGCGTACATGACCGCGAGCCGGTCACTCACCTCCAGCAGCAGGGAAAGGTCATGGGTGATGAAGATGGCGCTGAACCCGAGTTCCTCCCGCAGCCGCTCGATCTCGTCGAGGACCTCGCGCTGGACCACGACGTCGAGCGCGGTGGTTGGCTCATCCATGATCACGACCTCGGGGTCGAGCGCCAGTGCCATGGCGATGCCGGCCCGCTGCCGCATGCCTCCGGACAGCTCATGGGGGAAGCTTCGAGCGCGTTCGGGATCAATGCCCACCTTGACCAGTAGCTCACGCGTTCGCTCCCGGCGGCCGGCGGCGTCCATCTCGGGTGCGTGCGCGGCGAAGATGTCACCGAACTGGCTGCCGATCGTGGTGACCGGGTTGAGCGAGTTCATCGCACCCTGGAACACCATGGACATCCTGCGCCAGCGGAACCGCCGCAGCTCGGCGGCGGTCAGGCCACCTACGTCCAGCCCGTCGAACGTGACCGTTCCCGCGGTCAGCCGCGCCGGCGGGCGCAGCAGCCGGGCCAGCGCGTAGGCCAGCGTTGACTTGCCGCAGCCGCTTTCTCCCGCGAGGCCCAGGACTTCCCCCCGGCGCAGTTCGAGTGACACGTCGCGCACCGCGCGGACCGGCCGCCGGCCCGCGTACTCGACGCTGATGTGGTCAGCCTTGAGTATGGTCTCGGTCACGACGTCTCCTTGTACACGCGCAGCCGCGGGTTGAGGATCTCGTCCATGCTGAAGTTGATCAGGGCCAGGCCCATGCCGAACAGGGCGATGCACAGGCCCGGCGGGACGAACCACCACCACGCTCCGCTGGACAGGGCCTCGGAGGTCTGCGCGTAGTACAGCATGGTTCCCCACGTCGGCTGGCCGGAGCTGGCCAGCCCCAGGAAGTCCAGGATGACCAGGGTGAGGATCGCGAAGATCATCGAATAGGTGAGCTGAGCGATGATGAGGGCCAGTTCGTTCGGCAGGATCTCGGACAGCACGATCCGCCAGGCCCGTTCGCCGCCGGCCCGCGCCGCCAGCACGTAGTCGCGGTTGCGGATGGACAGCGTTTGCGCGCGCAGCACCCGTGCCGACGCCGCCCAGCTCACGAACGAGATCACCAGCACGGTCGGCCATACGCCGCTGGCGTGCACGAACGTGGCGATCACGATGATCAGCGGCAACGCCGGGATGACGAGGACCACGTTCGACAGCAGCGAAAGGCCCTCGTCGACGACCCCGCCGGCGTAGCCGCCGCCGATGCCGATGGCGATGGCGATGATCGTCGCCACCAGGCCGGCCCCCGCGCCGATCTCCAGCGTGGCCCGGGCGGAGCTGACGATCTGCGCGAGCACGTCCTGGCCCAGCGAGGTGGTGCCCAGCCAGTGCGCGCCGGACGGCGGCTTCCATTCCAGCCTGCTGAACGCACCCGCGTCCGGGGTCAGGAAGGGACCGAATATCGCCATCAACGTGAAGAACGCGACGATGCCCGCGCCGGCGTAGAGCCGTCTGGACCTGATCATGCGCCCGTCCTTGTCCGTGGGTCGATGACCGCGTAGAGCAGGTCGACGAGCAGGTTCGCGGCGAGCACGGTCAGCGTGATCACCAGGAAGATGCCCTGCATCAGCGGGTAGTCGTCATTGATCACCGCGTTGAAGAGCACGTCGCCGATGCCCGGGTAGTTGAACACCAGCTCCATGCCGATGGCGCCGCTGACCACGAAGCCCAGCGAGATCGCGAAGCCGGACACGTTCGGCAGGATGGCGTTCCGGGCGGCGTAGCGGATCATGACCCTACGCGGGGGCAGGCCCTTGGCCTCGGCCGCGATCACGTAGTCCTCGGACAGCGTCGATACCATCATGTTCCGCATGCTGAGCAGCCAGCCGCCCAGCGAGCTGACCACGATGGTCACGGCCGGCAGGACCGAGTGCTGGATCGCCGAGACGATGAACGGGCCGTTGAAGCCGATGGTGCCGGTCGGGTCGTAGCCGCCGCTCGTCGGCAGTACCGGGATCAGCTGGGTGAACAGGTAGGACAGCAGCAGCGCCAGCCAGAAGTACGGTACGGCGGTGAGGAACGTGGTGGCCGGCACCAGGTGATCCAGCCAGGTGCCGCGCTTCCAGCCGGCCAGAACCCCCAGCGCCGTGCCGACTCCGAAGCTGATCACGGTCGCCGTGCCGACCAGGATCACCGTCCAGCCGATCGACTGCCGGATGACGCCGGACACCGGGGTCGGGAACTCGTACACCGAAAGTCCGAGCCGCAGGTGGGCGAGGCTGTCCAGGTACTGCCAGTACCTGGTGAAAATCGATCCGGTGCCGAGTCCGAGGATCTTGGCCAGGGCGGCGGCCTCGCCCGGTGGTGGCGTGCCGAAGCGGGCCTGCCGCCCGATGATCACGTCGACCGGGTTGCCCGGGATCAGGCGGGGAAGGAAGAAGTTCAGCGTGACCGCCGCCCACGCCGCGACCAGGTAGAACCCGAGCTTGCTGGCGAGGTAACGCCGTGATCCCCGCCTGGGTGCCGTCATCCGGCTACTTGACCGGGGTCAGCCTGGCCGCGACCCAGCCGCAGTCGGGATTCAGCCAGGGGGCGGCGCCTGCCCACGGGTTCGATGTGGTGGGGAAGTTGGTGACCGAGTTCTCGTTGAACTCGATCTCGTCCATGGCGTCCATCAGCGGGATGACCGGAAGCTGCTGCTTGATGATCGACTCGATCTGGTAGAACGCCTGGTTCTGCACGGCCGTATCGGTGGTGCTCCCGATCGTGTTCAGCAGGGCGTCGACCGTGGGGTTGTGGTAGCGGCCGAAGTCCCCGACGGTCTCCGACGTGCCGATCGGCCTGCTGACCGCGCTGTCCAGCAGGTTGTAGTAGAAGGTGTACGGACTGGGGGTGTAGCCGCCGTTGGACATCAGCAGCTCGAAGTTGCCGCTGTACTGATCGGACAGCCACACCGAGTAGGCCTCCTGCGTGATGTTGAGCTCGATGCCCGCCGCCTTGAGCTCAGACTGCATGATCTCCAGCAGCGACTGGAAGTCGGTCCAGCCGGACACCACCTTGACGTTGAGGGTCACCGGAAGCTTGAAGCCGGATGCCTGGAGGATCTGCTTGGCCCGCGCCGGATCGGGGCCGCCGAAGTTGTCCGATTGCGTCTGCGGGCTGGCCACGTTCTTGAAGTCCGGCAGCAGCAGCATCTCCGGATTGGTCGCCGGGCCGTAGCCGTTGTACACGGACTGGCTCATGTAGCCGCGGTCGAGCGCGGCGCTGATCGCCTGCCGCAGCGCGAGGTTCGTGGTCGGCCCCTTCACCATGTTCGGGATCAGGTAGTCGATGGCCAGGGGGATGTCGGTGACCTTGAACTTGGAGCTCTTCGCCAGGTAGGTCTGATTGATGTTCGGAACGAAGCCGCCGCCCCAGTCGATCTGCCCGGCCTCGATGGCGGCGTCGGCCGTGTTGTTGGTGGTGTAGACGAGGAACTCATACGTCTTGACCTTCGGCAGCCCCGGCATGTAGTAGTGCGGGTTCGCGGTCAGCGTCAGCGCCTGGGGCGTGACCTTGGAGACCATGTAGGCGCCGGTGCCGACCGGGTTCGGATCGGGCCACGTGGCCGGGTCCTTGACCGTCGACCAGATGTGCTCCGGCAGGATCATCACCTTTCCCGCGATGTAGTACAGGTCGGTGTAGACCGGCTCGGTGAAGCTGACCGTCACGCTGTACGGGCCGTTCGTGGTGACGCTGGCGATCGGCAGTCCGTACTGGTTGAGCGCCGGGTTCCCCTTGATCCTGGTGAACGTGGAGGCTACGTCGGTGCTGGTGAACGGCTTGCCATCGGTCCAGGTCACGTTGTGCCGCAGGGTGAACGTGAGCGACTTGCCCCCGTTGCCCCAGTTGTAACCGGTGGCCAGCCACGGCTGCACGTTCCCCGACTGCGCGGTGTCGAAGAACATCAGCGGCTCGTAGATCATGCCGTTGGAGATGGCCAGATTGCCTGGCGAGTACGTGTTGAAGTCGGCTGTGTACGGTGCGGAGGTGAACGTTCCCACGACCGTGCCGCTCGGTCCTGAGGACGGCTTGCCGGTCGCGTTGCTCCCGTTGCCGCCGCCGCACGCGGCAAGCATGCCGACCGCGACGATCGCGGTGATGAATCCGGCGGCGGTGGAACGAGATCTGCCGTGTCTCGTCATCGCGGGCACCTTCTTCCAGCTGAACCAGGGATCGGAGGATGGCCTCGCCAGAAAAATCTGGTGTGCCGCGATCGAAACACTATACCGGTTAAGTGTCAAGCCTTCAGTCACGAGAAGAAGGCGCGCTTTCGGTCTCCGCGCTTACCGAGTTTGAAGATCCATGGTCTACAGCGTGCCGGCGGCACTATCGAGCGCGCCAGAGCTTGAGAGAAGCCTGCGAGAAGCGTGCCAGAGCCTGCCAAAACCCTGCGAGAGCGTGCCAGAAGGTGCCGGAGCGTGCCGCCCGTGCCCACTCGTGTCATCGGCTCGGACGCGGGCCCCTTTTGCCCTTCCGCTCCATATAGCGTGGAAATTCCATGCTATGCGGAAGTCCGCCCGCCGTATTCGTACAGTTAATTTCCATGCAGCATGGATGTTCCGCCTTAATCCGCATCCTGTTCGGTATTTAGCGGGCATTCAGGACGATCGCCCTCGCCCGGATTCAGTCGTGCTTGATCGCGGGCGGCCCGCTTGACTCGCGGACCATGAGCACCGGCGGCCCTTCCTGGAAACTGTCGGCTTCGCCGTTGTCGGTCGCCTTGCGCAGCATTCGCGCCGCCCGCGCTCCGGCCTCGACGATGTCCCAGCGCAGCGCGGTGACCGATGGGTGCACAAGCTCGCACAGGGCGGAGTCACCCCATGCCACTATTGACAGGTCATCGGGCACAGCGAGGCCGGAGCGCTGTGCCGCGCTCAACGCGGCGATGGCCATGATGTCGTTGTCGTAGAGGATCGCGGTCGGCGCCCGCGATCCATCGAGTAGTGCGCGTGTGGCTTCGATGCCATGTTCGGCGGTGTAGTCAGCGTCCACCGAAACCGTCTCGAGCCCGGCCGCGCTGGCCACCGCTGCGAACGCGTCGGTACGCAGCTTGGAGTGCCAGTACCGCGGGAAACCTCCGACGCGGGCAATTCGCCGGTGACCGAGCCCAGCGAGGTGGCCGACCAGGATCGCGGTGGCCGCCCGGTCGTCCTGCCACACTGCCGGCAGCCCGCCGGCCCCCCGCGGGGTGCCCACCACCACGGTCGGCATGCCAAGGTCTCTCAGTACCGCCACCCTGCGGTCGTTCACCTGCAGGTCGACCAGGAACACCCCGTCCACCGCGCGCTGTGCCCACCAGGTCCGGTACATGTCGATCTCGGCGGCCTGGTCCTCGGCCATGGTGAACAAAAGCGTCACATGCTCGGGACTGAGCTCGGCCTGAATACCGGAAATAAGCTGCATGAAGTATGGCTCGATACCCAGCGTGCGGGCCGGGCGGTCGATGACCAGCCCGAACGCGCCCGATCTGCCATCGGACAGGGCACGTGCCACGCTGCTGGGCTTGAATCCCACCTCGTCGGCGATCGCTAGGATGCGCTCCCTGGTCGCGGCCGAAACGCCTGGCTGGCCGTTGAGCGCGAACGATACGGCGGCCTTGGTCACCCCAGCCTGCCGCGCCACATCAGCGATCGTCGGACGTTTCATCGAACTCCTTTGCCGCGAAAAGTCTACCGGCCACCGTTTCCGCGGGGAGGCGTCCGGTTCGCGGTATGGCCAACCTTAGTTCCGTCCTTCGTCGCCCGTTTCCGCGGCGGTGTCACATGGACATTAATCCACAAATACTTAACCGGTATACTCGCGTAGCCATCCTCACCCGCGTAGTTTTGACCCGATGGCCGGCCATGACGGTACCGTGGCCGTTGTGACTCCAGGGACCCCAGGTTCCTCCTCATAACGACATGGACGTCACACCCATGTCGTCCTGACAGCATGAATGTGGCATGGGTGTGGCTCCCTTAAAGTGACAGCCAGCCAGGTGCTGCTCCCTGGCCAGCGGCACCGATGGCACCATCGGGCACGCTCTAATAGCGCTACTGATCGGTTTGAGCGGCACCGATGGCACCACCGGCATGTTGCCCACTCTGGAGGAGCCGCACCCATGTGGCATTCATGTCGTTAGCCGACCGGCATCGCCCAGGAAGGGACGTTGGGCCAATGATGCCCAGCCCGCCGGCCGGCCCGTCGGCCGCTGGCTAGTTCCGCTCCCCTCCCCACTGACCGCTCCCGCTCCCCTCCCCACTGACCGCTCCCGCTCCCATCCCCACTGACCGCTCCCGTCCCCCGCTCCCGTCCCCGTTCTCGCTCCGCTCCCGTTCCCGCTCCCGTTCCCGCTCCCATCCCCACTGACCGCTCCCGTCCCCGTTCTCGCCCCGCTCCCGCCCCGCTCCCGTTCCCGTCCCGGCTCCCGTTCCCGTCCCCGCTCCCGTCCCGGTTGCTGGGGCTACGCATATCACCTCATAACGGGCACGGGGCGAGCGATAGCGTGGAAGTTAGGAGCCCAGCGGAGGAAAAGGCGCCGGTTTCCAGCGCCCAATCCTCCACAGGACCCCGATCTTCCACATAGCGCGGCGCAACCGCTCTACATATAACCGGCCGTATCAGGGCAAATCGGCAGCCGCTCGCGCGGTGGATACAGACCAAACGGCAGGCGCTCATACCAGTCGCCCCAAGAGTTGCGATAACAGCAAGAAGAGCTGTGATAACAGCAAGAAGCGGCCCTGCGGATGGGGGAGCTCGGGCGTGGGCGCGGAGCCTAGGACGTGCGGCGGGCGGATGGGGCGCGGGGACGTGGGGGCCTGCGGCCACGCGACCTGCAGGAGTAGGTGTGCGGATGAGGCGTGCGGCGTGCGATGGGACGTGCGGGCGGGGCAAGCGCGAGGGGCGTGCGGGAGGTGCGGACATGGGGGGCGTGGAGGTGCGGGGGTGCGGGGGTGCGGGGGTGCGGGGCTCATGTACTTTCGCCGAGCGCGAGGCGGGGGGCTCTAAACCGGTCAAGGGATCGGTCTGCGGATGGAGCTGAATTCGCTGCTGGGTGGCTCGCGAAGGAGCGGGTGATCGTCGGGCGGGGCGTGGC
>Ga0213881_10000099_pt1 | contig 70009 bp, 63 predicted proteins | sample BarmaccoBMER_R08_FD_160104 | JGI IMG/M metagenome (GOLD analysis project Ga0213881, IMG submission 160104) | Barbacenia macrantha exposed rock microbial communities from rupestrian grasslands, the National Park of Serra do Cipo, Brazil - ER_R08 ...
CACTCTCACCATCTACTCCGCCGAGCCCGGGTCCAAGTCCGAGGAGGGGCTGCGCCTGCTGGCGTCCTGGGCGGCCTCGCAGGAGGCCAAGTCCACCGTGTCCACCCTCGCGAACGACTGATACCGCACCAGCAACGAAAGACTGAACGAGAGGCATGAAGACGATCAGCTGACCAGCTATGGCGGCCCTGAGGTGCTGTACGCGGTGATGCTGCCCGACCAGGTTACGGTCGAGCAGTTAGCAGGGCGGGCCTCGCGCAGCACCTTGCCGAAGTAGGCGTCCGCATCGGCGGGCTGCATCTTCCACAGCGGGCGGCCGCTAAACGAGGTCGGAACTCCTGATCCAGGCAGGATCGGGCTAGCGATCAGGCACCATGAACATCAGGAACTTGTCGACTGTTGCGCTGCGTTCGCGGTTGCCGACCTGCGGTGGCTGCTGCTCGTGGGCGTGCTCGAGTCTGGTCCGGCGGGCGCCTGGATCTGCGCGGTGCGGCCCAGTTGGTTGTGGGCCGGTCATCTGAGGACCGCTGGCACTGGCGTGCGCTGGTTTGAGGGTGGTGGCCCGCTCGGTGTCCTCGGTCTGGCGCGTGTGCTCGGCGGCCTCGCGGTTGCGGCGTTGGGCGTCTCACCGGCGCGATCACCTCGTTGTGCTTATGAGAGGGTCCTCATCCGTGCCCGCAGCACGGGACTCAGCGAAGGAGACCGATCAACTATGCGTATCCCTAGAGTGGTCGGCGTGCTCGCCGCGACGGCTGCTGTCGGAGGGTTGCTCGCCGGCTGCGGTAGCAAGACCGCTACCCGCCCTGTCGCTACACCCCTGCCGGGCGCGAGCAGCGCACCGGCCACCAGCCCGCAACAGCAGCACAATCAAGCTGACGTCGTATTTCTCCAGAATATGATCACCCACCACACTCAGGCCCTCACGATGTCCCAGACGGCCCGTACCCAGGCGAGCTCACCGCAGGTGAAGGATCTCGCCGGCCGGATCGAGACCGAGCAGAGCCCGCAGATTCAGCAGATGAGTGGCCTGCTCACCGAGTGGGGGGTTCCGGCCCCGAGCACCGCCGGTGCCATGGGGCACGCTCAGATGCCCGGGATGGTGAGCGGCGCCGGGTTCGATCGGATGTTTCTCCAGATGATGATCGTCCACCACCAGGGGGCGGTGGACATGTCACAGACCGAGTTGGCCCAAGGCAGCAACCCCACCACGCACAACCTCGCTCAACAGATCATCAGCGCGCAGCAAGCCGAGATCAGCGAGATGCAGACCCTGCTCCAGGTGATCTGACCGGGAGGAGAGTGGGACAAACCAGGTCGATCGGGTCTGTGGTGAACCCGGGGATCAACCGTGGAAGTCGTTCGCAGTGGCTGCCGCTACCGCAGCGCTTGACCTGACCCGTCGGCGCTGATCAGCTCAGACCCCGGCTAGCGCTTCCCTGCCTTTCCTGGTTTGTCCCGCTCTCGATCAGCATGAGTTGGCCGCCTAACCTCCCCCACGGTTTATCGGGTGGGATAATCCGTGGATTCCGCCGCGTCAGCGTTTCTCGCAGTCACCGGCGTTGCTCTGGTCACCGCCAGTATCGGGCGGTTCCAGGATACGGGTAAAACCGGCAATGGAATGATCTTGTGTCCGTCAATCCCACAAGACGGTTATGCGGACGGCGCTTGGACTTCATGTGCTCGACCGTGGCAACGTCCATCCGGAAGAACAGCTCCAGCTCTCCAGGCGACGGATCGTCCACAAAACGCTGGTACCGAAGAGTTCTGGTCTTCAAACAAATACTCGTGCGACACGGCACGTCACCATACGCAACCAGTCACCCGGCAACGGCCACATGCCCAACCGTGGCCAAACGGCCAACTCCAAGCCCTCACCCACGCGAACGCGCTAAGCGTTCAATCGTGGCCGTCTTTGCCCATGACCCGAGGAGGCCTCGAGCCGTACCGCATCTGACGGAATCGTCTCTGCTGGCCGAGGCCACGCGCATTCAATTGGTACACATGAGGCTGGTCAGGTTTCTCTAGCAATCGACCTCACACAGAGTATACGATGAATAAACTCGGTCGAAGCAGTGAGCACATGTCGACACACGAAGGAGCCTGGCCTCTCCGTTCACTGTAGGTACCGAGGGTCCGGGATCTACGTCGACGTTGCCGTCGGCTACGTATTCGAAAAACAACTACCGGCTACGTAGCCAACCTGGGAGATTTACGTGCGGCTACTGATTGCCCGTGACGGTACACCTGGGCAGGGTATGGGAAGTCGAATCGGCAATGTCACCGATCCGGTTTTTGCCCCGGTACCACCGGGGCCACTTCCCTAGGAGGATTTGATGTCTGACGCACTGCTCTTTGTGGAGATCGACAGGCAGCACGTCGAGCTGCTGCCGGCCCGTCTCGTGCTGTCACTGTTCAGCGTTCATGGCGGCGGTCGTGGCGGCAACGGCGGCATGGGCGGCAACGGCGGCGTCGGCCGGGGCGGCCTCGGCCTAAACGTCCTGAACATCGATGCGTTCGGTGACCAGTTCAACAGCGCCGGTGACGGCTTGGGTGGCGCAGGCGGCAGCGCTAATGGCGGTACCGGTGGAGCCGAGCACAGCTGATGAGTCGCGACGGTACTGCTGGATGACCGCGTGCGGTGCCGTTGGCTGGGGAGGGGTGGTTTTCCAGACGCGGCCACCCCTCCCGTCATCGTTTGGTTTCATGAAATAGTGGCATGAGGTGATTGCTAATGTGTGATTGTGTCTTCGCCAGCCGCGCGCGATGTCGGAAAAGAAGTATGCAATCCGTCATGCTGTGGGGAATGAGTGGTTGCTGCCGTTGTGAGGATAGCGCTAGCAGGCTCGCCTGGATTCCGGCACACTAACCGATGGTGCACCGGCGTGTGCCGGGTGCCCACCCGAGGCCTGGGAGTTGTTTCATGATGCAAGTCTCATCTCATCATCTGGAAGCACTCCGCACGGTGCTGGCGGGCAAGGTGATCACGCCGGAGGATGCCGACTATGATACAGCTCGCATCCAGTGGAACAACGACATCGATCGCCGCCCGGTAGCGATCGCCCGCTGTGTGTCACCAGCCGACATCGCGGCGGCGCTCATCTTTGCCCGGGAACAAGAACTGGAAATCTCGGTACGTGGCGGGGGCCACGCGTTCTCCGGGGCCGGCGTCTGTGACGACGGACTGATGATCGATCTTAGCGCGATGCGCCATGTCTCAATCTGTGCCGGCGCTCGGCTGGCCCAAGTGGGCGGCGGTACCACTGTGGCGGAGCTGGACGCGGCAACCCAGGTGCATGGCTTGGCGGTGCCCGCCGGGGTGATCAGCCACACTGGCGTTGGTGGCCTGACACTTGGTGGCGGCATCGGATGGCTGACCCATAAGGCGGGATTGACCATCGACAACCTGGTCTCGGTCGATGTGGTGCTCGCTGACGGCCGCTACGTGCATGCGTCGCCTGATGAGCACGCCGATCTGTTCTGGGCGGTCCGTGGCGGGGGTGGCAACTTTGGTGTCGTCTCGACGTTCGAGTTTCGGCTGCACCCGGTCGGGCCAGAGGTGCACCTGGGACTGTTTTTCTGGGGGATGGACAATGGCGAACAGGTGTTGCGGCTGGCCCGCGACGTCGTGCCCAACTTGCCCGTCGAGGCAGGCGCCCAGATCGCGATCGGACTCAACGCTCCGCCCGCACCATTCGTACCCCCGCAGTACCACTTCACCCCCGGCTATCTCCTCATCGTGGTCGGGTTCTCCTCCGCAGAGGAGCACGCCCGGCTTGTCGCGCCAATTCGTGAGGAGCTGCCACCGCTGTTCGAGCTCGTCACCCCAATCCCGTATGTCGCGTTACAGCGGACCCTTGACGAGACCGCTCCCTGGGGGCTCCTCGGCTACCAAGAAGTGATCTACCTCGATGAACTCACCGACGATGTGATCTCGGAGATTGTGGATCATATGCCTGCTAAGCGTTCGCCGATGAGCTTCTGTCTGGTTTTCCGCCTGGACGGAGCGTATTCGGCGATCGGTGATGACGAGACGGCCTTCGGCGGCCGGCGGGCACCGCGCTACGTCATCAACATCGCCGGCATCGGTGCCACCCCCGAGATACTGAGTGCTGACCGGGCCTGGGTCCGGTCGTTGTGGGGCTCGCTGCGGCCGTTCGCCAAAGACTCGGGCGGTTACGTGAATTCCATGACCAACAACGACGAAGATCGGGTGCGGGCGTCTTACGGCCCGACCAAGTACGGGCGGCTGGCCCGGATCAAGGCCAAGTACGACCCGGGCAACGTCTTCCACCTCAACGCGAACATCAAACCCTCCTGAACCTGCCCGAAGTATGTGGCAGTCGCGACTTGACCGCGTTGTTCCCGATCTGCGATACCGCCGCTGCAGTCTGGTGGGCCAACCCTGGCGCCCCGGTACTACTCCGCTGACGGGTCAGGATTGGCTGGGGTCTGCCGCTTGGCGTCGGACGGCCGTTCCGGAGACGTTTCCCGGTTCTCCGGCGGGTGGGTCGATGCCGCTGGCTGCTGCGCTGGGTCCGCCGACTGAGGCGGTTCGGCCGGAGGTTCCTGCGGAGCGGGGACATGCTGGGCAACGCCGGGCTGGCCGCCGAACCCCGGCCGCATTGCAGCGCCCAGCGACGTCATGCCCACTTGCGGTCCTGGTGCCTCCTTGCGGGCTACCTCCTCGGCGGCACGAACCAAGGCCGCGATATGTGGGTCGCTGGAAGTGTCAAACCACCCGGCGACGGCCTCGTCGTCCTCCTCAGGCCGGCTGGCGGCAGCGTAGTCCCGGCTTGGTTCGTACCGGAACACCCCGTCATCTCCCGGTGCACCAAGCATCTTGGTGAATCCTTCGAGGGCCTTACCGAAGTCGCTGGGAACAATCCAGACCTTGTTCGCGTCCCCCTGGGCCATCTGCGGCAGAGTCTGAAGGTACTGGAAGGCCAGCAATTCGGGGGTCGGTCGGCCCTCCTTGATCGCGGCGAACACCTTCTCGATCGCCTTGGCCTGGCCCTGGGCCTGCAGATAACGCGCGGCCCGTTCACCCTGGGCCCGCAGGATACGTGACTGTCGCTCAGCCTCCGCGGCGAGGATCGCGGCTTGCTTGGCGCCCTCAGCGGACAGGACTGCGGCCTGTTTCTGGCCCTCCGCGGTTTTGATCGCCGATTCGCGCTGGCCCTCGGCAGTGAGGATGGTGGCGCGCTTCTCCCGATCCGCGCGCATCTGCTTCTCCATCGAGTCCTGGATGGACAGCGGCGGATCGATCGCCTTGAGCTCGACCCGACCGACCCGGATTCCCCACCGCCCGGTTGCCTCGTCGAGCACTCCCGACAGCTGACCGTTGATAAAGTCCCGGGAGGTCAAGGTATCCTCCAGGCTCATCCCGCCCACGACGTTACGCAGCGTGGTAGTGGCCAACTGCTCGACTGCGGCGATGTAGTTGGAGATCTCGTACACCGCATCCTTCGGGTTGGTCACCTGGAAATACACGACGGTGTCGATGGAAACGGTCAGATTGTCCTTGGTGATGACCGGCTGCGGCGGGAAGGAAACCACCTGTTCGCGCAAATCGATCCGGTCCCGGATCCGGTCAATGAAGGGCACCAGGAAGTTCAGTCCCGGGGTAAACGTACTGCGGTAGCGGCCGAGTCGTTCGACGACCGCAGCGGAAGCTTGCGGGATAACCACCACAGCCTTGATGACTGTGACGACGATCGCCAGCAAGATCACCGCCAAGACCACAACCAGGGCAACACTCATCAAGGCTCTCCCCAAACGACGGCGGTGGCACCGGAGATCTTCTCAACCCTAACGACCTGACCAGGCTCGAGCACCTCGGTCTCGTACAACGCACGGGCGGACCACAGCTCCCCGCGTAGCTTGATCTTGCCGCCATGCACGTCGACGGTGCTGACCACGATCGCCTTATCGCCGACCAGCGCCTCGACGTTAGTCGGCACGGGGGCGGTGTGCAGCCGGCGCATGATTACCGGGCGGGCCAGGACGGTCAGGGCCAGCGAGGTGCCGGCAAAGACTGCGACGCCCAACCCTGGCCCGGCGCCCAACTCCGCGAACCCCGCGGCCACCAGCGCACCCACTCCCATCATGATCAACACGAAGCGGCCGGACAGGACCTCAGCAGCGATCATCGCAAACCCGGCAACGAGCCACACGACAGCGGCCATGTGTCCATATTGACAGATCTTCGAGCGGGAGTCTGCTGTGATCGTGACCGGGTCACTGCGACTCGGCGGCGACGAAGTCAATGAGCTGTTCGACGGCACCCAGCAGGGCCGGTTCAAGATCGCGAAAGTCGTCTACGGCCCCCAGCACCCGGCACCAGCCCTCCGTCGGATCTGCAATCCCGCGCCGGTCCACCCAACCCAGCGCCTGGCACACGCCGTCTTTCCACGGCACCCCACGTGGCACGTCCGGCCAGCCTGGGATGCCCAGCGCCGCAGGCCGCACAGCCTCCCAGATGTCGACATAGGGGTGACCGGTCACCAGCACGTGCGGCGTGCGCACCGCCGCCACGAGGCGGCTCTCCTTGCTGCCCGCGACGAGGTGATCGACCAGCACGCCGAGCCGCCGGTTCGGGGCAGGGCCGAACGCCGTGACCCGGTCGGCCAGGTGGTCCACACCGTCGAGTGGTTCCACGACCACACCATCCACCCGCAGATCATGGCCCCAGACGCGTTCCACGAGCTCAGCGTCGTGCTTGCCCTCCACCCAGATCCGGCTGGCCCGTGCGATCCGGGCTCGCGTCCCCGCCACCCGGACCGACCCGGACGCCGACCGGGGCATTCCAACGGTGGCCAGCTGCTCGGCGGTCAGTTGCAAGGGACGGACCAGCGTGACCGGATTGCCGTCGATCAGGAACGCCGCGCGCCGGAGAAGGAACGTACGGACCCGGCCCCGAGCGTCCTGAAGCTCCACCGAATCGCGTTCGCAATGGAGCACGGCGCCACAGAACCCACTCGCGGCGTCCTCCACCACCAGGCCCGCCTCGGCCGGCAACTGCGGCACCTCACGCCGCCGGTGTGGCTGCCGCGGTACACCCGGTCCATAGCCTGCGCTACGACCCGGTGAGCTGCTCTGGAAGTCCCTCAGGGGCATAGCACCGACGGTAGCCGGACGACCGAATCCCACGGCGCAGCCACGCCGCGTGTGCATGTCGCTCGTCCGCGTTCTACTCTCCTAATCCGTGCCATGCCCCAGCGCGACATTGACCGTGTGGGCCTCGGCCTGGCTGCACGGCTGCGCCGCCCCTGACGCTGTGATTGACGGCCTGCATACCTGGGCGGGTCTGCACGAGGTCGTGGCCGTCGACGAGGCCACCGCACGGCAACTTGACTTGCCGGCACCCGGAGAACCGCCGACCTCCGTGGTCGGCCTGCTGGCTGCTGCCCGACGCGCCGGGGCTGGCGGTGGCCAGCTGTTGTTACCGGTACCTGGAGACGTGCGAGGACTGCCACCTGAAGGCCCCCTCGCCACGGCGGCGCTGGAGCACGGCGAGGTCGCCATGTTCACCAGCGCCGAACTGGCCGTGGTGCCCAACGCGGTCGCGGACGGCGTGCTGAGCTGGACGGTGTTCGCTGACGGCCCGCTACCCCCAGCCCCCGAACCCGCACTGTCCGATGCCGAGCACGGTCTGCGGGGCGCGGTCCGCCAGGCGGCGACGACGCTCGTGGAGCTCGATGTCGCCCGGCACCGCCCCGGCGTCCGCGCCGAGATCGCCGAAGTCCTGGAGCACCGGGTCCGGCCGCCGTGGCCCGACGGCACGCCGGCCCGCGCGCTGCGCATGCTCGAGCAAGCCGACGAGGTGGAGGCCATCCTCCGCGCTGCGGACGCCGACAACCTCGGCGGTGCGTTGTCCGCGTCGGTGGCGGCGGCCCGTTCCGCAGCGTTGCGACCGCTGTTCACTGCGGTGCGGGAGGCCCGGCGCTCAGCGGTTGCTGACGCGGTACGGGCCCTGACCCCGCGTGCTGGGCGGCGTTGAGCGGCGCAGGTTGCCAGACGGCGCAGCGTGCCAGACTCTGGCGTTCGGGTCGCGGTCGCTGTCCGCTCGCCGCTATCCCGCTGGTTCACAACAGTCCGGCGCGCAGGGAGCCCCGTTGATGCCCTGACCCGCCGCTGGGACCTGCGAGCAACGGCGGGCGGGTGCGTCGCGCACGTGCTCCGCGATGAGCTCCACCACCATCTCGGCGAAACGTGGATCGGTACCCGGAGTGGCGGCTCGCGCGAAGTCCATCCCGAGCGTGGCAGCCCGCTGCCGGACCTCATGATCGAGGTCCCACACAACCTCGAGGTGGTCGGAGACAAAACCGATGGGTGCCACCACGACGCCGGGCACACCCTGGGCGTGTAGCGCGTCGAGGTGGTCGATCACGTCTGGCGCCAGCCAGGGCACCTGCGGGGGTCCGGATCGGGATTGCCACACGACGTCGTAGCTGTCCACCTCAGCTGCCGCAGCAACCAGCTGGGCGGTCGCGGTGACCTGCCGGGAGTAGCGGTGACCGCCCTGTGCGGCAAGCCCGGCTGTGGTGTCCGCGGCCAGCGGCACCGAGTGCGCTGTGAACACCACCCGGGCGACGGGGCCGGCCTGCTCGCAGGCAGTGCGCAGCGCGTCGGCGCACGCCGCGACGAACAGCGGGTGGTCGAAGAAGTGCCGCAGCTTCATCAGTTCCGGTGCCCCGGGCCCGACGGTGTGCCGGGCCCGAGCGATATCCTCGTGATACTGCCGGCAACCCGAGTACCCGCCCCATGCCGAGGTGGCGAACACCAATGCGCTGCGTACCCCGTCGGCGCTCATCGCGGCGACGGTGTCCTCCACCATCGGGTACCAGTTGCGGTTGCCGAAGTACACCGGCAGATCAAGCCCGGCAGTAGCCAGCGCCTGCTCGATCGCGGTGATCAGGGCGCGGTTGCACCGGTTGATCGGTGACACTCCGCCGAAGTGCAGATAGTGCTGCGCGACCGCCTCCAACCGTTGCGGCGGTACCCCTCGGCCGCGCGTGACGTTCTCCAGGAACGGGCGTACCTCGCTGGGGCCCTCGGGTCCCCCGAAGGAAAGCAGCAACAGTGCGTCGACCAACTAGACACCGACCGCATGGAAGCCGCCGTCGGCCCACACCATCGAGCCGGTCGTGGCGGGGAGCCAGTCGGACAGCAGTGCGCAGACCGTACGAGCCACCGGGGTCGGATCGTCGATGTTCCAGCCCAGCGGAGCGCGACCGTTCCAAGCGTTCTCGAACGCGGGGAAGCCGGGGATGGACTTGGCCGCCAGGGTGCGCACCGGTCCGGCCGCCACCAAGTTGACCCGGATACCGTCGGGGCCGAGGTCACGGGCCAGGTAGCGGCACACCGACTCCAGCGCCGACTTCGCTACCCCCATCCAGTCATAGGCGGGCCAGGCCTGCCGGTTATCGAAGTCCATCCCGACGATCGAGGCACCCCGACCAAGCAATGGTAGGCACGCCGTCGCCAACGACTTGAATGAGTAGGCGGAAACCTGCAGTGCGGTGGCCACATCTTCCCACGGCGCACTGAGGAATTCCCCTCCCAGGCAGGACGCCGGAGCGAAGGCGATGGAATGCAGAACTCCGTCCAGTCCGTCGATGTGTTCACCCAGTCGCTGCGCCAGTGAGGCCAACTGACCTTGGTCCTGCACGTCGAGCTCCAGCACCGGAGCCGGCTGGGGTAACCGCTGCGCGATCCGTTCCACCAGACGCAACCGGCCGTATCCGGTCAGCACCACGTGAGCTCCCTGCTCCTGCGCCATGCGCGCTACGTGAAACGCGATCGACGCGTCGGTGATCACCCCGGTGATCAACAGTCGCTTGCCGTCGAGCAGACCCGCCACCTGTGCTCCTCCCCCGCCATTGTCGTCTTCGCCGTACACCGCGCCGATCACTGCCGCTGGTCAATGACCCATGCCCAGGCCACCGTCGATCGGCAACACTGCCCCGGTGATGTACCCGGCCATGTCCGATGCGAGGAAGGTCACGACCGCGGCGACCTCGTCGGGGGTGGCTTGGCGGCGCAGTGGGATCGAACTGAGGATCTCGTCTCGACGCGCCTGGCTGACGTCCGCGGTCATGTCGGTGCCGACGTAGCCGGGCGCGACCACATTGGCGGTGATCGAGCGAGATCCCAGCTCACGCGCGATGGATCGGGCGATGCCGATCAGCCCGGCTTTACTGGCCGCATAGTTCACCTGGCCGGGCGCACCGGACAGCGCCACTACCGAGGAGATGAACACCATCCGACCCCAACGGGCCCGCAGCATGCTTTTGGCGGCGCGCTTGGCCACCCGGTAGGCGCCGGTGAGGTTGGTGTCGAGTACCCGCGAGAACTGCTCCTCGGTCATTCGGAGCAGCAACGTGTCGTCGGTGATCCCGGCATTGGAGACGAGTACTTCGATTGGCCCATGCGCCTGCTCCGCCACAGCGAACGCCGCCTCCACAGCCGCGCCGTCAGTGACGTCGCAGCGCACTCCGAGCACGTCCTCGGGCACGCCAGACCCGCGGTGTGTCACGGCAACCCGATCGCCTTGTTTGGCGAAGGCGTGGGCGATAGCTAGCCCGATACCACGGTTACCGCCAGTGACAAGGACGGAACGAGCCACTGACGCTCCTTTCGGTCGTACTCATGAGCCTTTTCTTGCGGCGACGGTACCCGAGGGATGGACTGGCCCGACGCACACCGGCAGCTCAGGGCAGCCGCTGCCCGATGGCTAACGCGCCGGCGGCAGCGAGTACCGCAGCGAGGGTGCCGGCGATCAGCCACGCCTTGCTCGCGTCGGCTCGTTTGGTCTCGTAGCCGATCTGCTCGCCCAGAGTGTTGACGACGTTGCTGAGCTGGCCGGCGCTGCTGGCGTCGTAGAACTGCCCTCCGGACAAGTCCGCGATTCGCTGGATCGACTCATCATCGGCGGGCACTGGCTGGCGCTCACCGTTGATTTCCACTTGGCCGTAGGCGGTGCCGAAGGAGATTGCCGAGATCGGAATCTTGGCGGCGGCTGCGGCGCGAGCCGCAGTGAACGCGCCGCGTGGATCGTCGCCGTCGGGTGTCGGCACCGTCTGTTTGCCGTCGGTGAGCAGCACGATGCGTGCCGGCGGCGGTCCTTGCGTATCCGAGACCACGGCGCCGAACGCCTCAATCGAGGACAGCGCAGCGAAGATCGCCTCACCGGTCCCGGTGGCTTCGGCCAGCTTGAGATTGTCGATCGCCCGGATCAACGAGGCCCGCTCGGTGGTCGGTGACACCAGTACGGTGGCCGAACCGGCGAAGGACACCAGACCCAGATTCACCCCCGGGGTGAGGTCGTGAGCGAACCTCTTCGCCTCCCGCTGTGCCGCCGCTATCCTGCTCGGCTCGATATCGGTGGCCCGCATGGACAGTGACACGTCGATCACCAACATGACGATGGCCCGGTTACGCGGCACCTTCTGCTCCGCGGTAGGACCGGCCAGTGCGACGGTGCACAGCGCCAGGGCAGCGAGCAGTAGCGCCACCGGCACGTGCCGTTGCCAGCCCTGGCGCTTGGGCGCGACCCGTTCCAGCATGGCGAGATTGGCAAAGCGCAACACCTGCTGTCGCCGTCGGCGCTGCATCCAGACGTAGCCGGCTGCCAACGCGGCTACCACCACCAGCAGCAGGAACCACAGCGGACTGGCGAATCCAGCGAGGTTCATGCGCCCCCTCCCGACCAATGGCGCTTGCGGGCGACCGCGAAGCGCACCATGTCGGACACCCAGTCGGAGTCGGTGCGCAATGTCAGCTGCGCACCACCGCATCGCCGCAGTGTCGCGGCCACCTGGTCGCGATGAGCGGCCGCGGCGGCAGCGAACTCGCGGCGCAGCAGCGGCGTGGTCACAACCTCCTTCTGCCGCCCGGTCTCCGGATCAGCGAGCACCACCGTGCCCATGTCAGGCAGTTCGAGGTCGCGGGGATCGAGCACTTCAATCGCGATCAGGTCGTGCCGGGCAGACAGCCCACGCAGCGGCCGCTCCCAGTCGAAAACGTCCCCAGACCGTGGACCGAGGAAGTCCGAGATGACTGCGATCAACCCACGGCGACGCGGTGGGCGGCGTAGCTGTTCGAGTATCCCAGCGAGATCGCCGCGGATGCCTTCGGTGGCGCGGGGCAGCTCGGCGATCCGGCGAATCATCCCGCGGGCATGCGGCTGACCACCGCGGGCTGGTATCCGCAGCACGTCTGCCCCGGTGCTGACCACGGCGCCGATCCGGTTCCCGCCGCCCCGGGTCAGATGTGTCACGGCGGCACAGGCGGCCACCGCAAGCTCCCGCTTGTCGCACTCCGCCGTACCGAAATCGAGGCTGGCAGACAGGTCGACGGCCAACCAGGTCTCCAACTCCCGGTCCGCGACGGTATCCCGGATATGCGGTTCGGTGGTGCGCGCGGTGACCGCCCAGTCCATCCGCCGGACGTCATCGCCGGGCTGGTAACGCCTGGCCTCGCCCGGCTCAGTACCCGGTCCCGGCACCAGGCCGAGGTGATTGCCCTGCAGCAGACCGTCCAGCCGGCGCCGCACCGTAAGCTCCAACGCGCGGAGCGCAGTCTCCATGCGGCCTTCGCGCAACGCCGGCGGCGCCCAATGGTGCCGCTCGCCCCGCTCGTTCCGCGCCGTCATTCGGTCAGGCCATCCGCCGGTGAGCCATCATTCGTCAGCTCTGGCCCGCCACCCCAGTCGGCGTTCCCGGATCACCCGCAACCAGGCCGGTGCCCTGGGGACGGGCGGAAACCTGTGGCATCGGCACGGTTTGCAATACGCGGGTGACGATGTGCTCCACCGGCACACCATCGGCCAGCGCGTCGTACGAGAGCACCAGGCGGTGTCGTAGCGTATCGGCCGAGACATCCACCACATCCTGGGGCAGCACGTAGTCCCGCCCGCGGATCAACGCCAACGCGCGGGCCGCCGCTACGATGCCCAGGCTGGCTCGCGGGGAGGCGCCGTAGGCCACCCACCCGGCAACGTCGGATAGACCATGCTCGGCGGGCGTGCGAGTAGCGAGTACCAGTCGTACCACGTAGTCGACCAGGGCGTGGTGCACGAACACCCGTGCAGCGACCTCTTGCAGCCGGATCAGCTCGGCGGGGTCCAGCACCTGGTGCGGCTCGGGAGGGTGCACGCCCATCCGGTAGATAATCTCCCGCTCCTCCTCGACCGTCGGGTATTCCACCGGGATCTTGAACAGGAACCGGTCGCGTTGCGCCTCGGGAAGCGGGTAGACGCCTTCGTTCTCGATGGGGTTCTGGGTGGCCAGGACGAGGAACGGCTGGGGCGTCGGGTGGGTGGTGCCGCCGATCGACACATGTCGTTCGGCCATCACCTCCAGCAACGCCGACTGCACCTTGGCCGGCGCCCGGTTGATCTCATCGGCGAGCACGAAGTTAGCCATCACCGGTCCCAGCTCAACGTCGAACTGCTCCCGTCCCTGCCGGTAAATGCGGGTGCCGAGGATGTCGGCGGGAACCAGGTCGGGAGTGAACTGGATGCGGGAGAATGAGCCGCCCACCACCCGGGCGATGGTCTCCACAGCGAGGGTCTTGGCTACTCCCGGCACGCCCTCGAGCAGGAGGTGCCCGCGGGCCAGCAGGCCGACGAGCATCCGCTCGACCAGCCGATCTTGTCCCACGATCACCCGCTGAACCTCGAAGACGGTCCGCTCGATCAACTCGGCGTCTCTGGCTGGGGTGGCTGGTCGGCTGGGATGACTGGACAGGCCAGATGCTGGCGGGGGCGCCCCGCCGTTGGCGTCGCTCACGGGTCCTCCTCGCACGGGGCCGGCTAGAGCACACCCCGCCCGGTGCGCATCGCTAGCAGAAATTGACGATAACGGCAAAGGCAACATGGGTGCGGGGTCCAGCCAGACCCAACCGCTGTGCCGGTGTGACGGCTGTAAAGGTGTGGCCACCCTTGAAGAGCCACCAAACCTCGATCCCGTCCAGATCAGAGCATCCGAACAGCGTAAGGCATGATCTCGGTGTAGCGCACCGACGTGACACGGACCGCAGCTCCCGAGTATGGGGCCTCGATCATCTGTTCGCCGCCGATATAGAGCGCCACATGATGGATGTCTCCACCTGTGCCCCAGAACAGCATGTCGCCTGGCCGCTTTTCGGCCAGCGGCACCTTGCGGCCGGAGTTGTATTGAAAGCCGCTGTAGTGCGGTAGCGCATAACCGAGTGCGCGCGAGAAGACATAGATCATCAAACCGGAGCAATCGAAGCCGACCCTGCGGTAGTCGCCGTAGGTGTCCGCGACACCACCGTCCCGAACGCCGATCGTGGGTCCCTGGGCGTTTCCGCCACCCCACGAGTAACGGACCCCAAGCTGCGCCATCGCCCGATTGATCACTGACTGGATGCCCCCAGCAACGAGCCCAGACCTGCCACCAGCAGCCAGGGTGCTTCGCTCGGCGGCGGCAGCGGCCACTGCCGCGGCAGCCTGTTCGCGATCCCGTTCTGCGCGCCACTCCTCGTAGCGCTGCCGCTGCCCGCGCAGCCCGGCAACGGCGTTCTGCGCCTCGTAGAGCTGACGCTCCAAGTCCGCCTTATGTTCCTGCAGGGCTGTGGATTGCGCGGATTGCGCTGTCTCCATGTCGATGGCTACCCGATAGGCACCCTCAAGTGCGGTCTTGGCGTCGGCGGCAGCCTGCTTGGCGGTCTGAGCTGTCGCCAGGGCCGCCCGGGTCTGGGAATCCTTGTTGGCCGCATTGACACGGGCTCGCCGCATGTTCTCCACCGCGTGCAGCTGACCACCTCCCACTGCATCGAGCAACTCGGCCCTGGCGAGCAGGTCCTTCGGACTCCTCGACCCGAGGAAGGCCGAGATTGATCCGACCGTGCTGCCCTGCCGGAAACTCGCGGCAGCGAATTGGTCGAGATCCCGATGCGCCACCACGATCTGCGCAGCGGCCGCGTCGGCCTCGGCACGGGCGCTGTCTGCTGTGAGCTTAGCGGCGTCCGCGGCGGTGTCCGCAGCCTGCTTGTCGATCAGCGCCTTGTTGGCCTGTTCGTGTCTGAGCTCGACCTGGGACTGAAGGGCCATCAGAGCGGCGTCAGCCTGGGCGATCTGGTTAGCCAGTTGTCCGACTCGGGTCGCGGTGGCATCAACGCGAGCCTGGCCGGACTTGAGATCATCGTCGCTGGGATTGGGCGGGGGCGGCGGCACCGCTTCCCCCATGGCAGGTTGCCCTACCATCGCCAGCACCGCAAGCAACGCTGGGATCAACGCACGGCCGGCGAGGCGACGCCGAGTCCGGACGCTCACACCCACTCCTCCCCCGGTGCCCCTCCGCAGGCGCCGGCCCTCCCCTGACGTCCACCACCGCTTGTCAAGCAGGCACGCGGATGCACTGTGCCACAATTCCCCTCAATGACACCAGAGGTCTCCTGCGTAACTTTTACAACTTCCACCACAAGTGTTACACAGAGAAGAAGTCATCACGCTATGTAATTGATCAGAAACAATCGCTCCAGAGCCGAGGGGAGGATGCCTGACCAGGGCGTGATCGTGACCCGGCCGGCACCGCACATACGCTGGTCGACAAGTTCCCAGCCCGACATTCCGTTAAGGCGGGGTGCCACCCACGCCAAAGCGGTTACGCAGCGAGTCCAGCTCCCACACCCGACGCTGAGCCCGGTCGTAGAGATCGGCGAGCAGCTCGCGCGCCAGCGGATGATTCCGCACCAGGGCCGGCGCCGCGCGGTCGGCGGCGCCCAGCGCGCGGATCGCGGCGCCGTCGCCATCTCCACCGGTCTGTGCCCATCCGCGGGCGACATCCAGCGACAGGTTGGCTCTGCAAGGCTACCCAGCGCCACCCCTTGCCACCGCGTCAGTTCACCTGGCGCTCCTGGCCCTCCCAGTACTCCTGGCGCAGCTTGAACTTCTGGATCTTCCCGGTGGCGGTGCGCGGAATGGTCTCGCGAAACTCCACCGACGTCGGGGCCTTGTAGCTGGCCAACCGCTGCTTGCAGTAGGTGATGATGTCATCCTCGGTGACCTGCTTCCCCCCGGCCACCACGACGAGCGCTTTGACCGTCTCACCCCAGTGGTCGGAGGGCACACCGATCACCGCCACCTCGGCTATCGCCGGGTGGCTGAACAGGCAGTCCTCTACTTCGATGGAAGAAACGTTTTCACCGCCGGTGATGATCACGTCTTTCTTCCGGTCAGTGATGGACAGATAGCCCTGTTCATCCACCGACCCGCCGTCACCGGTGTGAAACCAGCCACCTGCGAGTACTTCGCTGCTGGCTTGTGGGCTGTCCCAGTAGCCGGCCATCACGACGTTGGAACGGGCCATTACCTCTCCGGACGGGGAGGTGCGCAGCTGCACGCCCAACGCGGGAGCGCCGGCCCGGGACAGCCTGCGGGCGCGGTCCGCGGCGGGCAGATCGTCATCGGCCGACGCGCCGCGGTTGAAGGTCAGCAGTGGTGCGGTCTCGGTGAGTCCGTAGATTTGCATGAACTCCCAACCGAGTTCCTCCCCGAGGCGTTGAATCAGTCGCCTCGGCGGTGGCGCACCCGCGCAGACCAGCCGCACCCGCCCTCGCCCGGGGACCTCGCCGTCCCAACTTGCGGCTGCCTCCAGCACCGCGTGCCATACGGCGGGAGCGCCACACATCAACGTCACGCCGTGTTGGGCGACCCGCCCCAGGATCTCGGCACCGTCCACCTTGCGTAGCACGATCTGCTCGGCTCCCAGCCCGGCGAGCCCAAAGGGCATGCCCCAGCCGTTGCAGTGAAACATCGGCAGGGTGTGCAGGTAGACGTCGCGTTCCCAGGCGCGAGTGTGCAGTGCGAAGGTGACCGCGTTGATCCAGATGTTGCGGTGAGTCAGCTGCACTCCCTTGGGTCGCGCGGTGGTGCCCGAGGTGTAGTTGATCGTCGCCGTGGCGTCCTCGTCCGGCTCGGCCCACGGGCGCGGCTCGGTATCGAAGCGCATCAGGCGCTCCTCGGTCTCGCCGCCGAGCACGAAACGGTGCGGCGCAGCCACCGCTTTGAGGGCTTCGTCGAGCTCCGGGTCGACCAGCAGCACCGATGAGCCACTGTGCGACACGATGTAATCCACCTCTTCGGAGCGGAGCCGGAAGTTCACCGGCACGCAGATGCGGCCGCTGGCCGGGACAGCATGCAGCAGCTCGAGCACCCGGGCCGAGTTGTGGCTGACCACGGCCACCCGCTCCCCCGTACCCACCTTGAGCGCGTCCAGGCCGGCCTGCCAGGCGCGGACCCTGCTACCCAGCTCCTGGTAGGTTGATGGCGGCACTGGTGGGGCCGGTTGGACGGATTCGTCCACGACCGCGACACACTGGGCGAATGCCGTTTCGCCGCGGGCAAGAAAGTCTGCGACGGTCAAGGGCACCCGCATGGTCTGCCACCTCCGGCCTGATCTCGTTCAGACACCGTCCCCAGGGTATGGGTTACTCCCTATCGAAGAGCCGGCCATCCACGGGAATACCCTCCGTACTCTTTCGGTGTCGGAATGTGTCCGCCAAGCCGTAGCGGCCGTTGACATGTGGAGATCCTTCCGATCTTCGATGACGATGTTCCTGGTCACGGCCACTGCGGACTCCGCACAGCGGGCTACCGCGATCACTCGAGCGCTGTACCTAGCCGTTAAGGCTTCGCCCGCTGATCCCGCTAGCAGATGGCCAGACGTAGAGTCACGGTGGAGGGCACCAGCCTAGCCCTCTCCCACGGAGGAGCCAGTGACCCACGCAGCAACCAGCGCCGACAGTTTCGGCACCCGCGGCACGTTATCCGTCGGAACCGCCCGCTATGAGGTGTTCCGATTGGCCGAGCTGGATCGGCGGCTCGGCACCCGGTGGCGTGCCTTGCCGTACAGCTTGAAGGTGTTGCTGGAGAATCTGTTGCGCTGGGAGTCAGATGCTGTTGGTGCGCATGTCACGGCCGAGCATATCGAGGCGCTTGTCCGCTGGGACGCGCAGGCGCAGTCGTCAGCGGAGATTCAGTTCACACCCGCTCGGGTCATCATGCAGGACTTCACCGGAGTGCCCTGCCTAGTCGATCTGGCCACGATGCGCGAGGCGGTCACGGCTCTGGGCGGTGATCCGCAGGCGGTCACTCCGCTGGCTCCGGCCGAACTGGTCATCGACCACTCCGTGATCGCCGACGTGTACGGCCGTCCGGATGCCTTCGAGCGCAATGTCGATTTGGAGTACCAGCGAAACTGGGAGCGCTACCAGTTCCTGCGTTGGGGGCAGGGTGCTTTCGACGAGTTAACGGTGGTCCCGCCGGGGACCGGAATCGTGCACCAGGTCAACATTGAGCACCTGGCGCGTACTGTGATGATCCGCAACGGTCGGGCCTACCCGGACACTGTGGTGGGCACCGATAGTCACACCACGATGGTCAACGGACTTGGTGTGCTGGGGTGGGGCGTGGGCGGTATCGAGGCTGAGGCTGCCATGCTTGGCCAGCCGGTGTCGATGCTGATCCCGCGGGTGGTCGGCTGCAAGCTTACCGGATCTATTCCGCCGGGGGCGACCGCCACCGATGTCGTGCTCACCCTGACGGAAATGCTTCGCCGGCACGGTGTAGTCGGGAAGTTCGTCGAGTTTTACGGTGAGGGTGTGGCGGCGGTGCCGCTGGCCAATCGCGCCACCATCGGCAACATGAGCCCGGAGTTCGGTTCGACGTGCGCGATCTTCCCGATCGACGAGGAGACTGTCCGCTACCTGGAGCTCACCGGTCGTCCCGCTGAGCAACGTGCGTTGGTCGAGGCTTATGCCAAGGAGCAGGATCTTTGGCACGATCCGCGCCGGGAGGCCACCTACTCCGAGTACCTCGAGCTGGACCTGTCCACTGTGGTTCCCTCCATCGCCGGGCCCAAGCGCCCGCAGGATCGGATCTCGCTATCCGATGCGAAGGCAGCGTTCCGTCAGGTGCTGGTCGGCTACGCCGGTGCTACGGAGTCGGAGTCCACGGTGGACCAGGCGGGCGTTCAGTCGTTCCCGGCCAGCGACGCGAGCGCGGTGAGCAGTGGCAATGGCACGGGCAAGCCCCGCCAGGCGATCTCGGCTGCGGCCGGTGCGCAGGGCCGTCCTAGCTCCCCGATACCAGTGCGGCTCGCCGAGGGCGCTGAGTATGAGATCGACCATGGTGCCGTGGTGATCGCGTCGATCACCTCATGCACCAACACGTCCAACCCGTCGGTGATGATCGGTGCGGCGCTGCTGGCCCGCAACGCCGTCGACCGGGGGCTGACCGTCAAGCCATGGGTGAAGACGTCGATGGCGCCCGGTTCCCAGGTGGTCACGAACTACTACGAGAAGGCCGGGCTGTGGCCGTACTTGGAGAAGCTTGGCTATCACCTGGTCGGCTACGGCTGCACCACGTGCATCGGTAACTCGGGTCCGCTGCCCGAAGGGGTCTCGCAGGCCGTCCATGACGGCGACCTCGCGGTGGTCAGCGTGTTGTCCGGCAACCGCAATTTTGAGGGCCGGATCAACCCGGACGTCACGATGAACTACCTCGCTTCACCGCCGTTAGTGATCGCCTATGCGCTGGCCGGAACGATGGACGTCGACTTCGCCAGCGATCCGCTGGGGCTCGACCGCGATGGCAACCCGGTCTATCTGGCTGATATCTGGCCCTCGCCGGAGCAGGTTCAGAGGGTGATCGAGTTCGCGATTAGCCAGGAGATGTTCGCCAAGGACTACGCCGATGTCTTCGCCGGTGACGCTCGCTGGCAGTCACTGCCGACGCCGGAAGGCGAGACCTTCATCTGGGATCCGGAGTCGACCTACGTTCGCAAGCCCCCGTATTTCGAAGGGATGACGGCGCAACCAGCGCCGGTGGCCGACATCTTAGGCGCCCGGGTGCTGACCCTGCTAGGGGACTCGGTGACCACCGACCACATCTCTCCCGCCGGGGCGATCAAGGCGGACTCCCCCGCCGGTCGCTACCTCGCCGAACGGGGTGTGCAGCGCAAGAACTTCAATTCTTATGGATCTCGCCGAGGCAATCACGAGGTAATGATCCGCGGCACGTTCGCCAACATCCGGTTGCGCAACCTGCTGCTCAAGGACGTCAGCGGCGGCTACACCCGCGACTTCACCGCATCGCCCGACGCCGCCCCAGTGTCGATCTACGACGCCGCGCAGCGCTATGCAGCAGCCGGCATCCCCCTGCTGATCCTGGGTGGCAAGGAATACGGCTCGGGTTCCTCGCGGGACTGGGCGGCCAAGGGCACCCGGCTGCTCGGAGTCCGCGCGGTGCTTGCCGAGTCCCTCGAGCGGATCCACCGCTCTAACCTGATCGGAATGGGCGTACTACCCTTGCAGTACCCCACCGGCGAGTCAGCCTCGTCGCTGGGTCTGGATGGCACCGAGACCTTCGACATCTCCGGCGTCACCGCGCTCAACAACGGCTCCATCCCCACCACCGTGCACGTCAAGGCCACCCGCACAGGGGCAGATCCGGTGGAGTTCGACGCCGTGCTGCGCATTGACACTCCCGGGGAGGCCGAATACTACCGCAACGGCGGAATCCTCCAGTACGTGCTGCGCGCCATGGCCCGTCATACCTCGCGGGAGGGTTGATCATCGTTTGTGTGCGTTCGGTGAAACATACTGTCGTCAAACGCACACAAACGATAATCTCATGTTAGAACTTTATTCAGAAGTCTTCGGTCCGTGGGCTGGCTCGTGCCCGTCGGTGATGCGAGGGAATGCTTGATCACCGAAGCTGGCGGTAACTAGTCAGCTCATTGAATGGCGGGCAGCCAGGGGTGGCCCTCGGCGAGCATGACGAGGATGTCGAAGAAGTGTTGGCCGTGTTTGGCGGCGGTGAATAGATAGCTGCGTATGGTGCAGAAGTGTTGGGCTCCGGTGAGGGTGCGCAGGCAGCCGGATATCTTCTGCCGGAGTTTGATCATCGGGTGTCGCATTCGGATCCGTTGTTGTCGGGGGGCACTCGCCAGTCGTGGGTGAAGCGGAGGTAGTCGTCTTGCCGGCTGATCAGCCGGCGGGCCAGGACGTGGTGTTTTTTCATTACCGCATCCGACCGGGCGGCGGTCTGGGTGATCCAGATCTGAGCGGCTGAGTGGTAGCGCTGGATCTGGGTGGCCAGTGCATCGAGGTCGATCGTTTGGGCGCCGGCGGCGATCGTCTTGGCGAGTCGGGTCTGCAGGGCCACGAGCGCGTCGGCGACCTGGCTGGCCCAGCACCAGCTGTCCTCGGGTGAGGTCTCGGCGACACCGGCAAGTTCGCGCAGAGCGTGTGCGCAACACAGTTGGTGGGTGACCTCAAGGGCAGCGTCTCATCCGGATCGGCCACCTGCGCCAGCGTCGAACCCGGATGACCCCTCTGCCCGCCCGCCTTCCGGCTGCTCTTACCACGCAATGACCCCGGCGCGGGCTTGACAAACGGTGAATCCGACGACGGCGGCTTCGAAGAATCCCGACTGTTCTGCCCCAACTGCCGCCGCAACTCGGCAACCTCGGCCTGAAGCTACGTAATCCGTTCAGCCCACGCTGCAACCAAAGCGGCAAGTTCCTCATAAGACGGACACGGATCCCCAGCCACCACACCACGATCAACGAACCGGCGCCGAGATCAACCAACCACACCGCACAAGACCTGATCAGTTACCTCCTGACTAGCCTAATGGGACCGCCAGCGTGAGTCCGGTACAATGCTAGGCAGTTTGTATGGGCTTCGATTATGTCCAGGCCGGTAGCTTGCCCATGGCCCCAGGGTCGGGTTGACCAGAGCGCTGGTGTGTCCCTCATGTTGGGACGTCTTCCCCGTTTGTGACAGCCCGGCGTCCCCGATCCTGGGTGCCGTCCGGGATGGGTCGAGCGCACCCGAGCCCCACGTCGCCCGAGGCCCAGTATCGACCGGGGTTGTGGGCCCTGCCATCGGCGCCGCTGGCATCGCCCCACTGCGCCTCACCAACAAGCCCGGCGCCGCAAGGCAGGACGTGACACTGGGGGACATGATTGCCGGTGCGGCCGGGGTCATCCTTGGACAACGAGGCCGTAGTGCACCGGTAGTCGTTGTCCGCGGCATTCGATATGCACGCTCTAGGGAAGGCGTGCAATCGATTCTGCATCAGCGTAATATATGCGCATGAGCGAACGCATCCTTATCACGGGAGCAGCCGGCGCAATCGGCACAATGCTGCGCCCCCGGATGGCACGACCAGAACGTATCCTTCGGCTGCTCGACATTGTTCCACTACCTCAAGTGCAACCCGGTGAATGCGTCGAGACCGTGGAAGCGGACATCACCGACCTCGTCGCGATACGAAACGCCACAGAAGACGTCGATGCCATCATTCACCTCGGAGGGATCGCCCATGAATCCGACTGGAACCAAATCCTCCACACCAACATCCACGGCACCTACACAGTGCTTGAAGCAGCCCGATGCGCAGGCGTGCCGAGGGTGATCCTGGCCAGCAGTAACCACGCGGTCGGCTTCCATCCGTACTCCGATGAACTTGTACCGGACTACTTGTTTCCTCGGCCTGACACCTACTACGGCGTGAGCAAAGCGGCGAACGAGGCGCTCGGCAGCCTGTATCACGACCGGCATGGCATTGACGTCCTCTGTGTGCGCATCGGATCCTGCTTCGAGACGCCCCAAGACCACCGAATGCTCTCGACGTGGCTCTCTCCAGGCGACTGCGCCGGGCTGATGGAAGCACTATTGGGCACGCCGAAACCAGGGTTCCGGGTCCTCTGGGGAATCTCCGCGAACACCCGCAGCCGATTCTCATTGAACGAGGCGCGCGCATTAGGATACCAACCACAAGACGATGCCGAACAGTACGCGGACACGCTATCCTCACCGTCGGTCAGCGAAGCGGAACGATACATTGGCGGCTCGTTCTGCGTATAGGAATGGTACCCTCTGGTTGGCCCGTGAGCGGGCTAAACCGATCGCCGAGGTGGCGAAGGAGCTACGAATTTCTGAATCGTGCCTGCGGAAGTGGTTGGCGCAGGCTGACGCTGATGAGCGCGGCAGCGAGACGCGACTGACGAGCGACGAGAAAAAGGAGCTCACGCAGCTGAGGAAAGACAAGCGTCGACTGGAACTTGAGGTCGATATCTTGAAGCGCACGGCCGCGTATTTCGCCCGGGAAAACGTCCTCCCAAACTGATCTACCCGCTGGTCGGTGAACTCGCCGACGACGAGATTGATGTCGCGGTGACTTGCCGGGTATTGAACGTGTCACGACCAGGTTACTACGGCTGGCTCGGTCGGCCCGCCTCACTACGCGATCAGGAGAATGAGTACTCGCTCAAACAGACCACGCGGATTCACGCCGATTCCGGGGAAACCTACGGTTCGCCCCGTGTCCACGCCGAGCTGACGCTCGGATTGGGGCTGTCGGTCAACCTCCAGCGGGTTGCCCGGCTCATGCGTGCGGTCGGCATCCAGGGTCTCTACCGGCGCCGACGCCACGGCTGCACCCTGCGCGACCCGGCCGCCGCTCCCAGCTCGGACCTGGTTCAGCGCCAGTTCACCGTCGATGAGCCGAACCGGTTATGGGTCACGGATATCACTGAGCACCCCACCGGGGAAGACACGGCAGATCCCACACCGGAGGTGTCCGTGCTACCGGCCGGCTTCGGTGCGGAGCATGGCGGCATCGTCCGCCACGACGATGCGACTCACCGCACCATAGTCCGCGGCTGCGCGACGATCACCCAGTCGTTTCGCAGCCCCCTTGGAGAGGATGACGTCACCGCGGCGTCGTCGAAACGAGTAGGAGCACCCATGGTCATCAGCGAGACAGCACGACGCAATCACGACGAGCTGTTCCCCGGACCCGCCTCATGGTGCAGCTCGCCTCCATGATCGCCTGTCAGGCGGTGAGCGAGTACCGGGTGATGACCGGCGCTGCGCTCACCATCGGGGTCACCCCGGTCGTGATCAAGGAGATCGTCTACCAGGCCGTTCCCTACGTCGGCATGGCCAAGGTCTTCGACTTCCTCATGCTGGTCTCCCTCGGCGGGTGCGAGCCGCAGGTCAAAGGCCATGTTGCTGCGAACCTCCACGTCGGCAACGACCGCGCCCGACTGCTCGACGTCCTCACCCAGCTCATCCCCTACATCGGCTACCCGCGCACGCTGAACGGGCTGCACGTGCTCGACGAGCTCACTTCCGCCTAGCAGCGACGAAAGGACACACCATGGCAGCGCGTACCTGGCTCATCACCGGCGTCAGCAGCGGCTTCGGCCACGAGCTCACCCAGCAACTGCTCGAGCGCGGCGATCGCGTCGTCGGCACCGTCCGGGATACCTCCAAGGTCGCCGACGTCGCCGAGAAGCATCCGGACACCTTCCTCGTCGAGATGCTCGAGGTGACCGACACCCGCGCGGTCCGTCAGCTCGTCGACCAGTGCTTCGAACGCCTCGGCAGGATCGACGTCATCGTCAGCAACGCCGGCTACGGCCTGTTCGGCGCCGCCGAGGAATTCACCGACGAGCAGGTGGACCACATCCTCGCCACCAACCTCACCGGCTCGATCCAGCTCATCCGCTCCGCGCTGCCACACCTTCCGCGGCCAGGGCGGCGGACGCGTCATCCAAATCTCCTCCTACGGCGGCCAAGTCGCCTTCCCCGGTAATTCCCTTTACCACGCCACCAAGTGGGGATAGCGGGCTTCTGCGAGGCCGTCGCCCAAGAGGTCACGCCGTTCGGCATCGGCGTGACCATCGTCGAACCCGGCGGGGCACGCACCGAGTTCCGCTACGGCAGCGCCCGGGTCACCGACCTAATGCCCGTCTACGACGACACACCGGCGCACAGCTTCCTGCGCATACTCGACCCCGCCAACGGACTCGCCCCGGGCGACCCCACCCGCATGGCCACCCGCATCATCGACAGCGTCGACACCGAGCCCGCCCCGCTGCGAATGATGCTCGGCTCGCAGGCCCTCGACAGCACGCTCTCCACACTCCGCCAGCGCATCACCGACTTCGAGAGCCAGACTGAACTCGCAGCATCCACCGACTTCCCACCTAGCGACTGAACTCGCGGAGTGAAAAGCGCGATTCCATGAGCACGACGTTAACTCGCGAACTGACCGAGTTCGCCCCCGTAACCACGTGAGCAGGAGAAATGTTCGTCACGCGTGCGGCCACCTGCCAGTGGGAATCCTGGATGAAGTGGAGCGTTGATCGGCGCTTCGCGACTCATGCCGGTGTGTTGACCGGCGGGAAGCTGAGGTAGGTATGATTCATCGTCAGGTTGTCGTGATCACTGGGGCGAGTGCGGGAATCGCTCGGGCAACCGCGCGAGCGTTCGGCGCCAGAGGGGCGCAGGTGGCGCTGTTGGCCCGCGGGCGGGCCGGGCTGGACAGCGCGGCCAAGGATGTGGAGAACGCCGGCGGCAACGCTCTCGCCATCCCGACTGATGTCGCGGACTACACCCAGGTTGAAGCCGCCGCCGGGCAGGTCGAGGACAACTTCGGGCCGATCGACGTGTGGATCAACGTGGCGTTCACGTCGATATTTGCCCCGTTCCACGAGATCAAGCCTGAGGAGTTCCGCCGGGTTACCGAGGTCAGCTACCTGGGTTTCGTGTACGGCACCATGGCCGCGCTCACTCGGATGCGTTCACGAGACCGGGGCACCATTGTGCAAGTGGGCTCCGCGCTGGGGGAGCGCAGCATCCCGTTGCAGTCCGCTTACTGTGGCGCAAAGCACGCGATCAACGGGTTCACCGAGTCGCTACGTACCGAGCTCATGCACGAGGGCAGCAACGTCCATGTCACGGTGGTCCAGATGCCGGCGGTCAACACCCCGCAGTTCTCGTGGGTGCTTTCCCGGCTGCCCCGTCACCCGCAGCCAGTGCCGCCGATCTATCAACCCGAGGTGGCCGCGCGTGGCGTGGTGTTCGCGGCCGATCATCCGCAGCGCAAGCAGTACTGGGTGGGCGCGAGCACCGTGGGCACCCTTCTGGGGCAGAAGATCGCCCCGGCGCTGTTGGACCGCTATCTGGCCAGGACCGGCTATCGATCCCAGCAGACTGCGGAGAAAGTCGGGCCGGGCCGTCCGCACAACCTGTGGGAGCCCGTCGACGGCCAAGGCGGGCATGACCACGGCGCCCATGGGGTATTCGATGACCGAGCCCATAGCCGCGCCCCGCAGCTGTGGTTCTCCCACCACGCTGGGCTGCTCTCGGCCGCCACTGTGATCGCGACCGGTGTAGCGGCGGGGGCCTGGCTGCGCCGCCGGTGAACTGATTCCCAGCAGTCCGCACCGTTCGGCCGCCGCCACGTCCAAACCGACATCCTGTCAGCCGCTCCCTCTCACAGATGGGTGGGAGCGGTCCACGGTCCAGCGAGCCGGACGGCGGCTTCCACCAGCAGGGCATGCACGAATGCTTGGGGCAGGTTGCCGCGCAGCTGGCGTTGAGTAACGTCGTATTCCTCGGAGAACAGTCCCGGCGGCCCGCAAGCCGCTCGGTTGCGTTCGAACCACGTTCGGGCAGCGAGCGGATCGCCTTGTTGGTGATCGGCCAGTGCCATCAGGAACCCGCACAGTGCGAAGGCACCCTCGGCCTGTCCGAGAGGGCGGGTGTCTTGGCGGAACCGGTAGACGTAGCCTTGTTGGCCCAGCTCGTCACGCACCGCCTGCACCGTGGCCACGCTGCGCGGATCGGCGGCGGGCAGCGCACCGCGGATCGCCGGCAACAGCAACGCGGCATCGATGCGCGGGTCGTCGGGTGCGCGCTGCCAGCGCCCGGAGGGATGTAGGCAGTCGGTGGTGGCGTCGGCGAGGATGGTGTCGGCCAGCCCGCTCCACGCGGCGGCGTCCGCGGTGGACGCGCCGGTGGTGGCGATCGCACGTAGCCCGGCAGCGCAGGTCAGCCGGGAATGCGCCCAGCGGTGGTTGTCCAGTTCCCAGATTCCGGCGTCGGCTTCGCGCCACCGGTGTTCGATGGCGGCCACGGCGACGGCGACGGCCTTGTAGTGGTCGGTAGCGAGGTGGTCATGGCGGGCGGCGGCGGCGAAGAGTAGCAGTGCCTCGCCGAAAGAGTCGAGCTGGAACTGGGCATTGACGTGGTTACCAACGATGTCCTGCCCTCCTGGATAACCGGGCAGATCCAGGGAGCGCTGGTCGGGCACCGGCCCGCCAGTGATCGTGTAGGCCGGCTTCAGCTCGGGCCCGTCGGCGAGGAGGCGTTCGGAGACGAACCGGACCGCATCATCGAGCAGCGGATGCGGCGCGTCGGCGGCGACGGCCTGCCCGGCGTAGCACTGGTCGCGGATCCAGACATAGCGATAGTCGTAATTGCGGCCCTCCGCGGCGCGTTCGGGCAGGCCCATGGTGGCCGCGGCGACCATGCCCCCACCCGAGCTGGTCAACCCGCGCAGCACTGCATAGGAGTGCCGGACGTCACGGGGCGCGATACTCCGGCGAGGTTCGTCCGTCGCGTCACGCCAGGCTGCTTCGGTGGCCTGCCAGATCCGATCGGGGTCCAGCGGCTCCTCACCCAGTGCCTGGTCCGATAGCTCCAAGACCAGGTCATGGTGGGCCCCTTCGGGCACGGTCACGGACACGGCCAGCCGGCGTCCGGTATGGGTCTCGCCGGGCACATCGGCGGCCGCGCCCCCGCTCCACCGCATGCGCAACTCGCCGACCCGGCCCTCCCACCGGCCATCGTCGTCGCGGTGCAGCTCGCGCAGGTGCGCCCGGCCGAACTCGGCGGCCGGTTCCAACACGACCTCGACGAAGGCGGTGCCCTGCACGGCGATAATGCGGCGCAGCAGGACCGCTCGGTGCGCCTCGCCAGGGAAGGCCAGCGCTTCGCGACACTCCGTGATCCCGGTCTCGGTGACCCACCGAGAGCGCCAGACCAAGCTGCCGTCTTCGTAGTAACCACCCCAGACGAACCGACCGGTCGGGGTGACCGCGTAGGCGCCGCGGCCCCCGATCAGACAGGAGAACACCCCATCGGAATCCCAGCGCGGGGCGCACATCCACACGACATCGCCGCGGGGACCCACCAGTGCACCGCGTTCCCCATCAGCCAGCAGGGCGTACTCCCTCAGCACGTGCGGTGGGAACATCTCGGCGGTCTCGGTACTGGCCATGGTGTTGCATAGCCCCGCCTGCGGCCGGGTAAACGCCTGCGGGATGCGGCCGTCGCTTTCCCCCCATTCCAGGCGCTTTGGCGACAATCCCACTGAATGACAATCACGCTGAATACTGTCCCGACCTCCCCTTGACCGCTAGTGGTTGATCTTCGACGATAGCTCGGATACCACCACGGATGCTGTGACGCTCTGCGCTCGGCGGCGGGTGCTGAGCAGCGCCAAGGCGTAGCCGCCAGTGGCGACGGCGAGGATGGCGAAGCTCGGCGGGAGCGCGGGCATGGTGTAGCTGAGCGCGAGGCCAGCCCACATTTCTGCGACCGCGAGGGCGGCCGAGATGAGCAGCGCCGAGTAGGGCCGGGTGGTGAGACGTTGGGCGGTCCCGGCAGGTGTAGCGAGCAGCCCGAGCAGCAGTAGCGCGCCGACGGCTTGGCTCGCCTCGGCGGCAGCCGCGCCCACCAGGGCAAGAAAGCCGTAGCCAAGCATCCGGACCGGGATTCCCCGGGCGGCCGCAACGGCATTGTCGATGCTGGCAAACAGCAGCGGCCGGGCAATGACAAGCGTGGCGGCGACGATGACGGAGGCGATGATCGCGGCGGTGACAGCCTCGGAGAGGTTCAGGCCGAAGATCGAGCCGAACAGGACGTTGACGCCGGCGTTGCCGTTGCCGGCGCTGTTGTTGGTGGTGTAGAGAGTCAGGAAGAACACGCCCAGGCCGAGGATCCAGGCGAACACAGTGCCGATCACAACGTCGTCGGCGCGGCCCCGGCCGCCGAGGGCGACGCCCACGCCGATGGTCGCAGCGAACAGCCCGAACCGCTCGTCAATGCCCACCGCCAGTGCGGCGAGAGCACCGGTGAACGCCACATGGCTGAGGGCGTCGCCGGTGAAGACCTGAGCTCGCAGCACGACGAAGTAGCCGACCAGCCCGGCGGCTGCGGCGATCGCGGTGCCGGCCAGCAGCGCGTGGAGCAGGAACGGTGGCCAGGTCATGGCGCGGTCCCGGGCGGGGTCGGGGTCGCTGGGGTACCGCCTGCCCGCCACCGGGACGGTGCGTGGCGGACCGCCTGGGCGCCCACATAGCCAGCGAAGGCGAAACTGGTGATGAAGAACCCGACCGGGAACGGGGTGTAGTAGGCCACACTCAGACCGAGCCACGTGACGAGCAGCCCGATCGCGATGGTCAGCGCCAGCGCACGGACGGGTCGCGCGGTCAGTGCCTGCGCAGTCGCCGCGGGCATCACCAGCAGGGCGAACACCAGCAGGGTACCGGTGATCTGGCTGGCTTCGGCGGTCGCGGCACCGAGTAGCATCAGAAAGGCCACGGACAGCGCGCGCACCGGGACGTTGCGCGCCCTTGCCACGTCGGGATCGATCGAGGCAAAGGCCAACGGGCGGCCGATCATTCCTAGGACAGTCAAAGAAATCGCCGCTACAACGCCCAGGAGTGCGACCTGTTCAGTGGTGATGCCCAGGAAGTTGCCGAACAGCAGCGCATTGATGCCGTTGAGGAATCCCTTGTAGAGAGCGACGAACAGAAACCCACAGGCCAGCGCGAAGGACTGCACAGTGCCGGTGACCGCCGACTCCTCGGAGTAGCCACCAGGCCCCGCACGCGGCAACGCCGCGATGACCAGGGCGCCGATCAGGCAGAACGCGAAGTAGCCGTAGCTGGCAGCGACACCGACGAGGACTGCGCCGGCCGCGCCAGGGAAACCGATCAGTGACAGGGTGTGGCCAGCGAAGCTCTGCCGGCGCAATACCATGAAGGCGCCCATCGCCCCGGCTAGCACCGCCACGATCGTGCCCGCGCGGAAGGCGTTGACCATGAACGGGAATGACCACATCTGCTGCAGATCGATAATCGGGTTCCAGCTTGGACCCTCAGCGAGGATCATGGCTCCGGCCCGGCCTGCTGCGCGGCGTGAACCTCGGACCGTTCGGGCTGGCCGATCACGACCAACCGGCCGTCAGAGGCGGTGAGCACCTCAATCGGGGTACCGAACAGCTGGGTCAGCGCCGGGCCGGTGATCACCTGACGGGGTGGGCCGACCTTCGAGCGGCCGGGAGCGAGGTAGACGACGGTGTCGAGATGGGACAGGATCGGGTTGACGTCGTGCGCGACCATCATCACAGCCACCTGTTGCGCCCGGCTGATCCGGGCGATGAGGGCCGCAACAGTGGCTTGATTCGGCAGGTCTAGGCTGTCCAGTGGCTCGTCGAGCAGCAGCAGGTCGGGAGCCGGGGCCAGCGCCTGAGCGATCGACAGGCGTTGCTGCTCCCCCCCGGAAAGCTCTCCAATCGAGCGATCGGCGTAAGCGTCGGCACCGACCAGGCCGATGACCTCCTTCACGCGCGCGGCTGCCGCTCGCCGCACCGTGCTGCCCGGCCACCAGCCGGGCAGCGGAAATCCCCACCGGTGCCCGTCCACACCCAGTCGCACGATGTCGCGGCCCCGCACCCGCAGGGATGGGTCGAAACTGCGGCGTTGGGGCAGGTAGCCGATGCGCTCGTTGGCCCGTCCAGCGGGCTCGCCCAGCACCTGTACCTTGCCCTCGACCAGCGGGAACGCTCCCAGAATGACCTGGATCAGCGTGGACTTGCCGACCCCGTTGGGTCCCAACACCGCGACGAACTTCCCGGCAGCGACCGTCAGGTCCAGCCCGCTCCACAGCCGCCGGCCGGCGCGCTCGGCCGCGGCGTTGCATAGGGTGACCACGGGCCCGGTCAGGCGTTGATTTTCCGCCCGCGGTGCGGGGATGCCGGTGGTGTTGCGGGGTTGCCGACCCACCTCGGAATTAAGCGAGCGGCCCTTCATCGGGCGGATGCCTGCGATAGTGCTTGTTCGATGCCTTGGAGCTGGTCGACCTGCCAGTCCTGGAAGCTGGCGGTGGCTGGGACGAGTGTCTCGGTGACTGTCGCTACCGGGATACCTTGGGCCTTCGCCGCGGTCACCAGAGCCGTCACGTCCGGGGTCGAGTTCTGACTGTTGAATACAAAGATCTTGATCTGTTTGGTCTTGATCTGCTGATCCACTGTGATCTTGTCGGCCGCGGTCGGATCGGTGCCTTCGCTGACTGCGTCCAGGAATGATTCCGGGGTTGCCATTTCCAGCCCAAGGCCCTCGGCTAACGGGGTCACGATTGATTCCGAGGCGCCAATCGGGGTACCGCCGTACTTGGTCTTGATGTCAGCGATCAGCTGGTTGTAGCGGGCTAACCTCTGAGTCTCGTAGGCCTGCTTCTGTTGATCGAAATAGCTGGCGTCGGCCGAGTCGATCCGCTTGTAGTCGGCGGCGATCTGCTCGATCACCCGGTGCACGTCATCCGGGGAATACCAACGATGTGGGTTGCCGCCCTCCTTGACCCCCACCAGATCCCCTACGTTCAGCACCAACCGCGCCGGTGCCGGGTTCGCGTCGACCAGCTTGGCGGCCCACGGGTCGTAACCGATCCCGTTCTCGATCACGTACTGCGCGGTCGCCAAGGCTCGGCCGTCGGCCGGGGTCGGCTCATAGCTGTGCGGGTCGGTGTCCGGATTGGTGATGATGCTGTTCACGGTGACGTGTTCACCACCCACCTGCGTGGCGATGCTGCCCCAGAAGTTCTCTGCCGCCACCACCGCAATCTTTGTGTTGCCGCTCGACCCGCTCGGCTGGCCCGCCGGACCGCTCCCGGCCGGCGCCCCGGTGGCACAGCCCGCTAGCAGACCGACGATCATAACCGCTGCTGCTTCGACCACCCACATGGGCGATAAAATCTGACACATCATCCTGGCTCCGCTCACGCTCCGGCTCCTCACCTGGACGATCTGTCACTCACACAGGTGGTGACATGAAGCAGAGTAAACGAAATCGATAATCATTCCAAGACCTGGAACGGTCAACTGCCACCCGGCTGTTCCCAGCATCTGGCTCGCCCGGATGGCGAATGCCGCGCCTGCTCGGGTGAGCCGGCAGAACCTGCCCCATCATCTGGCGTGTCTGCGGGGGTGCGTCGGGTGCGCAGCCAAGGAGTCGGGTGCGCAGCCAAGGAAGGGCGCGACTCTTGGCGCGGCCTCCCTTGGCTGCTGATCCCCTCAGGTGCCGATTCAGCGTCAGGCGGTCGCGGCGAGCACCACAGCGAACCGGTCGTCAGGATCGGTCCACCAGGTCTGCTCGGCGAATCCGGCGTCGACCAGTTCTGCCCCGAGTCCCTCGCGCCGGAACTTGCCCGAGACCTCGGTGCGCATCTCCTCGCCTTTGGCATAGCGCACTGTCATGCCCACTGCGGATAATCGCACGGTCATCGCGCGGCGCGCCCGCAGGCGCATCTCGATCCACTCGTGCGTGGCATCCCACACCGCGACATGATCGAAGGCACCAACCTCGAAATCTGCGCCGAGCTCGCGATTGAGTACGCATAGCACATTGCGGTTGAACTCGGCAGTCACTCCGGCGGCGTCGTCGTAGGCGGGTACCATCACCGCCGGGTCGGTGACCAGCCCGGCGCCGAGCAGCAGGAGCTCACCGGGATTCAGTGCGGCGCGGAGCGCGGTGAAAAAAACGGCCCGCTCGTCCGGTAGCAGATTGCCGATTGTGCCGCCCAGGAAAGCCACCAGGCGGCGCCTATCCTGACCGGCCGGCAGCAGCTCCAGATGCTGGGTGAAGTCGCCGACCACGCCGTGCACCGCGAGCTCTGGATACTCCCGTGCCACCGCCGCCATCGCGCCACGCAACGCCGGCTCCGATACGTCCAGCGGCACGAAGCGCTGCAGCGATCCGTTCGCGGTGAGCGCGTCGAGCAGCAACCGGGTCTTCCCCGAGGAGCCCGAACCGAGCTCGACGAGGGTGTCGACGGTTGCCCGTGCCGCGATCTTCCCCACACTGCGCCGCAACAACTCCCGCTCGGTGCGGGTGGGGTAGTACTCGGGCAGCGTGGTGATCTGCTCGAACAGCTCGCTGCCGCGGGCATCGTAAAACCACTTGGACGGCAGCCACTTGGGATCGGCGGACAGCCCAACCCGCGCGTCGTGATGCAGTGCGTCGGCGGCATCAGAGTCGGATAGGTGGATCTCCAACACAGGTGCGGTCATGGCTCCTCGGCAGTGGTCGCAGGGATCGGCACGACATCCACGGTGGATGATGTCGCGGTGAGTAGATGACAGTCAGGGACCGATTCCCAGCCGGAAGACTGGTCGGTGGGCTCGGAGCAGACCAGCACTTCCCCGTCGCCGACTCGCACTGCCAACGCGTGGTGTACAGCAGTCGCAGCGAGCTCGGTGCCATCGGTGATCAGCAGGTTCAGCCGTGAGCCCGGGGCGCAGGCATGCACTTGCGCAGTGACTGCGCCCAGCGCGTAGTGGGGCGAAGCGCCGGCTGCCAGCCGGTGGTGGACCAGCGCCCACAGCAGCGCGGAATCGGTAGGTGCTTCGAGGGTGAGCAGTTCAGTCACTGGCAAGCGGCTGGCCAGCGCTGCCACGCTGTCCGGCCACCCGGCAACCACCCCGTTGTGGCTGAACAGCCAGCGACCGGCGGCAAACGGGGCACAGGCGGTTTCCACCACCGGCATCCCGACCGTGGCCGATCGCACCGCGGCGAGCACCGCGCCGCTGCGCACCTCGCGGGCCAGCGCGGCGAACGCCGAGTCGGTCCAGATCGGGACCGCCCGCCGGTACCGGATCGGCGTCGTCGCACCGTCGGGGTACCAGCCTGCACCGAACCCGTCGGCATTGATCGTGCCACCGCCGCGCATGTCGACCGGCGCATAGCTCTGCCGCAGCAGCGAGTGTGGCGGGTCCAGCAGCAGCGTCGCGAGGTCGCGCAGCGGTCCAAGATAGGCCAGGTGTCGGCACACGTGGTTCAGCCGAGGCCAGTGTTCTGTTCCGGGTGATCCGCGGCGGTGCGGTCTTCGGGGTTGACGTCCCGTGCGCAGCGGAAACCGGTGAAGATCTGCCGTCGCACTGGGTGATCCCAGTTACGGAAGGTTCCCCGGCAGGCCGCTGCATCGGTGCCGAACGAGCCGCCGCGCAGCGTCCGGTAGTCCCCGCTAAAGTATACCTCAGAGTACTCCCGGTACGGGAACGGCGCGAAACCGGGGTAACCGGAGAACTCCGAGGACGTCCACTCCCACACGTCGCCGATCAGCTGGTGCACGCCCAGCGGTGACGCGCCAGCCGGGTAGCTGCCCGCGGGAGCGGGCTGCAGGTGCCGCTGCCCCAGATTGGCGTGCGCAGAGGTGGGATTCCCATCGCCCCAGGGAAAGCGGCGGGAGCGCCCAGTGATGGGGTCGAACCGGGCGGCCTTTTCCCACTCCACCTCGGTGGGCAGGCGCTTGCCCGCCCACGCCGCATAGGCCTGCGCCTCGAAGAAGCTGACGTGCACGACGGGCTCATCGGGTGGAACCGGCTCAATGATGCCGAACCGGGTGCGCCACCAGGACCCACCGTCGAGGTGCCAGAACTGCGGAGCCACCAGACCTGCAACGCAGCGGTGCGCCCAGCCCCGCTCGCTCCACCACCGCGGGTCGTGGTAGCCATCGTCAGCCAGGAATCGCTGGTAGTCGCAGTTGGTCACCGGGGTGGTGTCCAACCAGTACGCGCCGGTGCAGGCCCGATGCGCTGGGCGCTCATTGTCCAGAGCCCACGGCTCGGTAGACGTGCCCATGGTAAACTCGCCGGCGGGCACCAACACCTCGGCGGGTAGGTCCGTGGAGCGCTCCGGCTGGGGGGCGGGGGCGTGCAACGCCGCTGGGCCGACCCGAAGCTGGTGGGTAGCCAGCATGGTCTCGTCGTGCTGCTGCTCGTGTTGCACGATCATGCCGAAGGCGAATCCGTGCTCGACCAGCTTGCGACCCTTGAGCGGGGCGCGGTCCAGCACGTCGAGGACCTTGCTGCGGACCTCGCCCAGATACTGGCGGGTCTTGGCCGGGTCGAGCAGTGGCAGTGCGGGCCGATTCCGCCGAGGGTGCTTGAACGCGTCGTAGAGGTGGTCGATGTCGGCCCGGACGGGGTCGCGCCCGCCCACGTCGCGGACCAGCCAGAGCTCCTCCTGGTTGCCGATGTGAGCGAAGTCCCAGACCAACGGGGACATGATGCTGGAGTGTTGCTGGACCAGCTCACCGTCGTCGACTGCATCGGTCAGCGCCGCGCTGCGGACGCGGGTGCGCCCGAGCTCGGCGGCAAGATGGTCGCGCAGGGCGGCGGTGCCCAGCTCGGTGATCGGCATGCTCACAGCGTCTGTCCTCCGTTACAGTGCGGCCAGTCAAGTTCCGTTACGGCGGGTTCCGCCAGCCGAGCCGGCAAGCCGGCTGCTGCCCTTGTGGCGATACCACCGGCCATGGCACTGGTGAGATCGTCTGCTGGGCAACGACCGCGCCGGACCCGGTGCTCGGTGATCTCCTCCACGAGTACTTGCACCTCGGCTGGGGCATCCAGCGCAGGCAGGGCGTGGCAAGCCAGCTCGAACACCGCGATTGCGGCTGCGGCGAGCGCGTCGTCGCGCAGGCCACGTTGGGCTGCTTGCAACCACCGCCCGACGGTTGGCGCGCAGGCATCCCGGGCGGCGGCGGTGACCGCGGGATCGGCAAGCAGGGCGGCCAGCACCGCCACCGGCACCAACCATTGCCCCACCGGCTGGGTATCCAGGTAGCGAACCTCGAGGTAGCCCTGCGGCCGGACTGGTGGGAACAGCGTGGTCAAGTGGTAGTCCAGATCGGCGGTACTGGGGCGACCGGGCAGCGCCCCGGACAGCCAGTCGGCAAAGGTGACCCCGCTTGGCACGTCCCAACGGCCCCAGGGACGGCGCTGGCACAGCAATGGGGTGTCCAGCGCCCGGCGGGCCCAGTCCGCCGCTGGATCCCAGTCCGCAGCCAGATCCCCGTGCACCCGGCTGGGCCTGGTGCGTGCCGGATCCAGCGCGAACCAGGCCTGCATCCGGGAAGATGCCCAGCCCGTGCGCAGACCACCCATCCAGGGCGAGTTGGCGAACGCGGCCAGCAGCACCGGCCCAAGATCGTTTAGCGCCGCCCAGCGCAGTGCCACCTCGGCGGGGGTGCCGGCGTCCAGGCATACCTGCACTGCGGCGGTGGAACACATCATCGCCCGACCCATCGGACCGATCCGGTCGAAAGCGGTCTCCATTGCGGCGTAGCGGGGAATGTCAACCAGCCGGCGGGAGGGGCGATGCGGATCGGAACCCGAACCGGTAAGGACCAGGCCAGCAGGATCAAGCAAATCTGTCAGCGCGGCGGTATCGCCTTCCACGGTGACGATGAGCTCGGTCAGCGAGGTGCAGGGCGGGCTGGAGATCTCGAGTTGACCACCAGGTTCAACCGTGACGATGGAGCCGTATGGAAGAGGGGTCTGTGGGCTGTCGGGGACGAGGGAATTCGGGACGTGCACGCCGAGCGTGTCAGCGAGGTGGCGGGCCTGCAACGGGCGATGGGGGTTCCCGGAGTGCTGCACCACCCACTCGAGCTCGGCGCCGAGCAGCTTGGGCGGCCCGTGCTTGAAGCAGACCGAGGCGACGTACACCTCGGCCTCTACCCGACTGCGCAGTACCGTCGGCGGTGCGGCCGCTGGTGACACCCAGGGCAGCGGTACCTCTGGCGTCACGCCCCACCTTCCGCGAATTGACGAGATGAGCCCACGCCACGCTACCTAGTTACCCTGACGCCCGCACTGTTACGCAGTCCGTAAATAAGTACGCGGTGAGCTTCCCCCATAGCACGGACGCCCCTGAGGTAGCTGCGGCCATCAGCAAGGATGTTCTACTTGGTGTGGCACGCCTTGTGCCCCTGGGCGTTGTGCCCCTGGGCGTTGTGCCCCTGGGCGCCGAAGTCTGACTCAGGCCGCAGCGGAGCCGCGGGCGGTCGCGGCGTCCAGCGTCGGCAGGTAGCCGTCGAGATAGCCCGCCTGGTTGGGGTGGTACGGGCCGACGAGCGTGGGCACGCTTGGACCGTGGATCCACGGGTCGGCCGAGCACACTCCGTGGCTGGTGAACCGGTCCCGTACGTCGATGTAGCTGAACCCGGACTGCCGGCTGGCGCTCTGGCGGATGACGTCGTTGAGCACATCGGCGCCATGGTTGAGTTTCCTGCGGCGAGTCAGATTCGGCACGTGTGGGTCGGTGCAGTCCGGCGCGAGGTCGAACAGCCGCGGATAACCTAGCACGATCACCCGGGCGTTTGGCGCGGCGCGGCGGATCGCGGTGTAGGTGCGGGTCAGCCGGCCCGGCAGCACGGTCCGCTCGAAGGCTTCTGCGGCGTCGACCGCGGCGGCGCAGGTGCGGTCGCTCGTTGCGACTGTGCAGGTCTGTAGCACGGGCCCGAATCCCGCGTCGTTGCCGCCGATGGTGATCGTCACCAGGTCGGTGTTGCGCTGCAAGGCCGAGATCTGCGTGGCGAGCACGTCGGCGGTCTTAGCCCCGGAGCAGGCCGCAAATGTGAAGCTGGCGGGGTGATGCTCCGTGGTCCACAGCGGTGGATAGCTCCGCGAGCTGCGCTGGCAGGCCGTGTCGAGGTCGTAAGGCGGCGCGCCGACTCCAGAGGAATAAGAGTCGCCCAAGGCGACGTAGCCTGCCGGGTAGGCGAGCGGCACCTCGTGGGAGCGTTCGTTGCTGCCCCCCGAGATTGCGATCTGGTTTGCAGCCGCCGTCGAAGCGGCGGTTGTCAGCACCGTAGCCACCATGCCAACGAGAGCTACTACGCACAGTGACAGACGACGCGTTCTGTTCCCCTTGCTACCCAGCAAAGTGCGTGGCAGCGCGTTCCAGACCACCCGCGTGAGCAGCGCCACCACCCGATCGACCCACCACCGCCGGCCCATGCGCCTGCCCGGCACGCCCCGACCGGCATGCTGCCCTGCCCCCGCCCCGTCCACTTCGATCATGGGCTCGTACCTCTCGGTCTCATCGTCGATGGTCGCGGGCCTATGGCGGCCGGACGCGCCGCAGGCTTCACGCTCACGGCATTCGGTGATGTCCCCCTGGCAGGCCGTGCTGTGGACTTGCGGTGGGGCGGACCACTCCGACAAGGAATCGCCGGACGGGCACGGACTGTTACTTCGTTGTGGGGCGTGCGACCAGCGAGCTGTCCGGGCCACCAGCACCGGCCAGCGCCGGGCTGCCGCGCAGGTCCCCCTGCGCGGTCACGACAGCGCCAAGGGGTCCTCGACGCTCTCGAGGCCCGGCGGGGCGCCGTCTTAAAGCAGCGGTCGATCCCCTCATCGACCCAGGCACCTCAGATGCGGGACCAACTCGGGCTCGTCAACGCTTAAGCGACTTTCACCGTCTTAGCCGTCCCGCAACTCCACTTCGCCCATGCCGAGAGCGACCAGGACGTGATCGACCGCGCGCTCCACACCCGCGGCAGCAACCTCTAGATGATGACGCTCAGCGGGTCACTTCTTCTTCGTGCGGGTGGCCCCGCCGCGGCCACGCAGTGTCACGCCGGACTCCGACAGCACCCGGTGCACGAAGCCGTACGACCGCCCGGTCGACTCCGCGAGTGCCCGAATGCTGGCGCCCTTCTCGTACTTCTTCTTCAGCTCCGATGCGAGCTTGTCCCGGGCAACGCCGGTGATCCGGCTGCCCTTCTTCAAGTCGGCCACCTTGAACGCCTTCCTTCTGACGCTAGAAGAGCCGGTCACGGCCCTTGCGGCAATGATCGACCAGGTTAGCGATCTCCGCTAGACGATCTCCGGGTGGATCTGTGAGCGGTATCTGCGGTGGGACCAGGTGCACAATGCGGGGCAGCGCCGATGTGATCAAGCAGTTGTGGCCCGAGTACTCCTCGGGAGAAGGCCGTTGCCGGTCAGGCGAGCTGCACCAAATCAAGGTAATCCGCGCTCCAGTGATCCTCGGTGCCATCCGGCAACAGGATCACCCGCTCGGGCCGGAGCGCCTGCACAGCTCCAGGATCATGGGTCACCAACACCACCGCACCAGAGTAGTGGTGCAGCGCATCGAGCACCCGCTCCCGGGACACCGGGTCAAGGTTGTTGGTCGGCTCGTCGAGCAGCAGCACATTGGCCGCAGAGGACACCAGCGCAGCCAGCGCCAGCCGGGTCTTCTCACCACCGGACAAGGTGCCTGCCAGCTGGTCCAGCTGCTCACCACGGAACAGGAAGGCACCTAGCAGGGTCCGCAACTGCTGCTCGGCGGCGTCCGGCGCGGCGTGTCGGAGATTTTCCCACACCGTGGCATCGGGGTCCAGCGTGTCGTGCTCCTGGGCGAAGTACCCTACTCGCAATCCGTGTCCGGCTTCGACTTGACCGGCATCGGGGGTCTCCATCCCGCCGAGCAGCCGTAGCAGGGTGGTTTTCCCAGCGCCGTTGAGACCGAGGATCACCACCCGGCTGCTTCGGTCGACGGCGAGATCCACCCCGCTGAAGACCTCCAACGAGCCATAGGATTTGCCCAACCCGCTCGCGGTCAGCGGGGTTCGCCCGCAGGCGGCAGGCTGGGGAAAGCGGATCCGGGCCACCCGCTCAGCACGTTGCTCGGTCTCCGTGCCGGCCAGCAACCTGGCGGCTCGCCGCTCCATGTTGTGCGCGGCGACGGCCTTGGTGGCCTTGGCCCGCATCCGGTCGGCCTGGGCTATCAGGGCAGTGGCCTTCTTCTCCGCATTGGCGCGTTCCCGGCGCCGCCGCTTCTCGTCGTCGGCGCGGGCGTCCAGGTAGCGCTGCCAGCCCAGGTTGTAGATATCGGCCTCGCCGCGTATCGCGTCGAGGAACCAGACCTTGTTCACCACGGCGGCGAGCAGATCGGTGTCATGGCTGATCACGACAAGACCGCCCTCGTGCGCAGTCAAGAAATCACGCAACCAGGTGATCGAATCGGCGTCAAGGTGGTTGGTCGGCTCGTCAAGCAGCAGCGTGGTGGGTGAGCGTCCGCCCGAGCCGTCCGAGGCGCCAAACAGGATCCGGGCCAGCTCGACCCTGCGCCGCTGGCCGCCGGACAGCGTGCGCAACGGTTGGACCAGCACCCGGTCGGGCAATCCGAGGTTGGCGCAGATCCGGGCCGCCTCGCTCTCGGCGGCGTAGCCGCCCAGCGCGGAGAACCTGTCCTCCAGATGGCTGTAGCGGCGCACCGCCCGACTCTGCTCGTCACGGTCGGCCAGCTCCGCCATCTCCGACTGAGATTTCTCCATCTCATGCAGCAGCTCGTCGAGTCCGCGAGCGGAGAGCACCCGGTCCCTGGCCGAAACCGACAGGTCACCCTCGCGGGGATCCTGCGGCAGGTAGCCCATCTCCCCGGTGTGGCGGATCTGGCCCGCATAGGGCGGGCACTGGCCAGCTAGCGCCCGCAGCGTGGTGGTTTTGCCGGCGCCGTTGCGGCCAACTAGACCGATCCGGTCGCCGGGCTGCACCCGCAGGGTGGCTCCGGACAGCAGAGTCCGGGATCCAGCGCGCAGTTCAAGGTCGGTAGCTGTGATCACGTGAAGTGACTCCAAAGGTGGTCGCCAGCAGGGTCAATTCCCCACGCACCGCAGCGCGCGGGGCCAGCAGCGCATCAGCTTGTCGCGACCACGGGTTCATAGTACCGGTGACTGCACCCGGATTACGGTGCCGCCATGACCCTCGATGGCATGAGCACTCTCAATCTCACCGACCGCGTTGCTCTGGTGTCCGGCGCCAGCCGCGGCATCGGGTACGCCATCGCCGCCACGCTGCTCGCTCACGGCGCCGCCGTCACGATCACCGCGCGCAAGCCCGACGAACTAGCTGCCGCTGCCGACGAACTCGCCAGCACCATCGAGGCTGGCACCGATCGGGTACTCGCCGTGCCCGGAAACGCTGGTAATGCCGCTGCGCGAGCCACGGCGGTGGACCGCACAGTCGAGCGCTTCGGATCGCTGGACGTGCTGGTGAACAACACCGGGATCAACCCGGTGTACGGGCCGTTGATGCAGGCCGATCTCCGTGCGGTGCGCAAGATCTTCGATGTCAATGTGGTGGCTGCCTTGGGCTTCGTGCAGCAGGCGCACCGCGCGTGGATGGGCGAGCACGGCGGTGCGGTGGTCAACATGGCGTCGGTCGCCGGGCTGCGCTCCACCGGAGCGATCGCGGCCTATGGGATGTCGAAGGCGGCGATGATCCGGCTCACCGAGGAGCTGGCCTGGGAACTCGGCCCGTCGATCCGGGTGAACGCCGTGGCCCCGGCGGTGGTCAAGACGGCGTTCTCGACTGCTCTGTACGCACACGGCGAGGAGCAGACCGCGCAGGCCTACCCGATGGGCCGGCTGGGCACACCCCCGGATGTGGCAGCCGTCGTTGCCTTTCTGGTTTCCGACGCCGCCTGCTGGATCACCGGCGAGACGGTGCGGGTCGACGGCGGACTGCTGGCCACGGGTCCCCTTCAGTGACGTCGCCCACAGGGGCACACAAGGGCGCGCTGCAGCTGTTGGCTCCATATCAGCCCACTGGCGGCGTCACCAGTCGGCCCTCCGGCGACGTGTACATGCACGACCACTTGCCGTAGTGGCTTGTCTTCCCACGGTCGTCGCAGCACCACGGCGATGTCATCGACACCCGGGCTGATGGCGCGCAGGTGCACACGGCGGACGGTGCTACCGCCGTGGCGATCGCCCTCATCGTCGACTGCTTCGGTGACCTCTTCGACCACTTCAAGCGATGAAAACTGGATACGGTGCAGCGTCCAGACGTAGCCATTCGAGGGGCGCTCCGGGAGGCGCAGCACAATCTCGTCACTGACGCGAACGGGGAGGTCTCGCTCGGTGTCGGTCTCGCGCACGAGCCACACATCGGCGCGGGTGTCCTGTGGGCGGCGCCCGGCAGCCAGAATTGTCTTGATTTCGATGGGGGGAAGGCGCAATTTGTGGGTTTCAGCCCAGTTGATCTTCTCCAGCACGGCGAGTTGCGTGACGGTGGCCTGGTAGCTGGTACCGAATTCCAGGGAGAGTTCATAGACGTCGACAGGACTGAGTTGGGGATGATCGCGGTCGAACCCACGCGCGAGCAGGACACGGTTGACGACTTGGATCGGCATCAAGAAATGTCCAGCGAAAGCCTGGGCTGCCGCCTCGTGCCGGGGATCCCCACCCTCCGCCGGCAACCTGACTGCCAGAGCCTCTTCAAACTCGCAGGTCTCATTGATACCACGCGCCCCGTCGATGTTGCGAATCTCATCGAGGCTGAACCCGTGTCCTAGAACGTGGTGACCGTACTCGTGGGCAGCGGTATAGCGTTGCAGGGACGGCGGGTGGTTGGCATTGATCACGATGCCTGCCACTCCGCTGAGACGACGGTAGAACCCGAACAGATTCCGCAGCGGCTGGAACATCAGCCATATGCCTTCGGACTCGATCACCGAGAACACGTCCACTCGTCGCTCAAGCGACAGACCGAGCCGACGGCGGGCCCGCTGCGCAGCGAGCGACCCCTCGCACGCGGCTGCTTGCATTTGGGGCCACGGTGCCATCGCTAGCTCGTCCCCCTCGGCGCAGGACCACTGTGCCGGAGGAACTCCGCGAACTGAAGCACCTGCTGGCGGTCCGAGTCGCTCAGCTGGCGCGTCGCCCGGAATAGCGCGGTGCTCACCTCGTCAGCCTCCAACACCGGATCCATCTCCTCACCGAGGAAGAACGCTACCGGTTTGCCGTAGAGGCGAGCGAGCTTCTTCAGCTCCACACTGGACACCTTGCGGGTCCCGCGTTCCATCGCAGAAATTGCCGGCCGGGACACACCCAGATGCTGGGCAACCAGATCCTGGGACAGACCCAGGTAGTCACGAGCAGCGCGCAAGCGGGCGCCGAGCTTTTCATGTTCAGATGAGGCCCCGACTCGTCCCTGCGCGTCCGCCATCGTCCATGTGCTCCTGTCACTCGCTCGATATCGCCAACGCCACCGCGACAGCACAGTCGCCCTCTCGGCTCATGCTGACTCGCACCTCACCCACCTCTCTCGCCGATGCAGCAACGGCAGCGGCCCCCGCCAACGCCACCCTGGGCCGGCCATCCGGGTCGGACACGATCTCGACGCAACGGACGCTCACCCCGGCCCGGAATCCCGTCCCCAACGCTTTGACTACCGCTTCCTTGGCGGCGAACCGGGTGCCAAGCCGCTCGGGTTGGCACCCAGCGGCGGCAAGCTCGGCCTCGGTGAACAGCTTGCGCAACCCGCGGGGACCGCCGACCCGCAGATTGTGTTCGAACTCCACGAGATCGACCACGTCGACCCCCACTCCGACCACCCCTGGGACCAGATGGCTGAAGTCGGCTGCGACGGTGACAAGATCACGAACCTGGCCGGTCCGCAGCGCGGCGGATGGCCGGCGATCATGCGGCACGGTCCACCTCCCGAAGCCCGCCGGTGGAGCCCGCCACCGCCCAGCAATCAGCGACCAGGAGTTCCAACGCTCGCTGGCCTGCCACATTTCGCTCCACATCGGCGTGCGAAGCGACGCAAACGATCTCGCCTACCCCCACTCCCACCTCCCGGGCGAAGAACCGTGCCAGGCGCGCCAGACCGACGTAGTTGCCGTAAGCCTTCCGGAAAAATCCCTGGTTTCGGTACAACGCCGTCAGGTGGATCGCGTTGGTGTGCAAGGTCAGGCTGATATGGCTGAGGCAAGGGAAGCTCATCATCCGTCGGTCCTTGCCCGGTCGCTGGATCCGAAGATCGCCGGGTTCGCTCACACCGATCTCGTACGCGCTACTCTTCGGCCCCGCATGACGCAGCTCACGCTGCAGGCGCAGTACCTGTTCTTCGAGCTGGTTGACCGGGTCGCTCTTGGTGCCCGGATAGGCCACCAGCCGGTCGAAGTAGGTCTCGACTTCGTGTGGACCGCTGATCCGGTGATGCACCCTGGCGGCTCGTTCACGGCACCAGTACAGGTGCGCGCGAGGCTCCGCAGCCCGCTCGGGCACATACCAACATTCAGGAAACAGCGTGCTGGCGACCGTCTCGATCGACGACACGTTCTTGGTGTCAAGGAAACTGTCGAGCACCGCCCGAATGCCAGGATCCTCGGTGATGGTCGAGAACCCGACCACCACGTTGACGTCCTTACCCTTCGGGACCCCAAGTAGATGCTCGACCGCCCGCAGCCATCCGACGCTGAACGTGGTTTCCTCGATCGCCTTCACGTGCCCGCCCCTTCCTGCACCTCAACCCACCGTTGCCACAACAGGTCCGCCAGTGCTCGCAAGCTCGTCTTTTCCCTGTGTCCGAGGTGGGACTGGTCCGCCAACTCGACCCCGCCGAAGACGCGCTCCTCGACCAGGCTGATGATCGGCTCCGCCTCTTTGGACTTGATCACCAGGTCACCACCATGGGCCACGGCCTCCGCCAGAACTTCTGCCTCACTCAGCACTCGTACCTCGCCCAGACCGCGGACTGTTGCTAGCCACACGTCGTGGAACGAGACACCGGCCACGGCCACGGTGGACTCTGTTGTGGTTGCCATGATCTGGCTCACCTCATAGTTCTAGAAACTGACAACACTCCGAGCGTACGTCTCCTTTTCGTTCATCAACCTACGCTTGTCTTGTACGAAAATCAACCAGGAAGAGCGGTCTGTGGTGAAGAACCTGACAGGCTAGAACGGCCCAGTCGTCAAGCCGATCACTGTGCGCCCGCGGCACTACCAGCTGGGCCGTGACTTGCACGCTCGGCAGTGCAAGTTGTGTGCCCACCGCGACTACCGCAATTCGGGCAACTGCCTCACCGAGGGCATTAACCTCAAGATCGGAAACACCAGGAGGGGCACTCGCGGCTGGCGCAACGTCGACCACCACCGGCTACGACCGTTATGCGACAACAGCCGCATTCGTCGAGATCATCCGTTGACGCGGCTCAGCGCACTTCGCCCCAAGTCCGCTGCACAAGCTATCAATGGCCAAACCAATGCAGTGTAGCAATTACCATAGTAATGCATTCTGTGTACTGCTGATCGGAATCGACGATTCACCAAGCACTGCAGCTTTCGGCAGTTTGTCGTTGATTTTCCATTTCGGCGGGAAGAACAGTTGAATCGGCTCGGAGGTAACCGAAAACCGCGCTTTGATTCGTTTACGCGTGCTGGCCAGTTCGGGCGCTGCCTCGCGACAGTATTTGTCGGTCTCACAGAACAGCCCTTGACAATCGATAGCGTGGAGCGGCCTACCCCATAGCCCATTGAACGACAAGCCTAACCGAGCGAATTCCCGCTCCTGATGCTCGACCATCCACATGACAATTTCAGCTGGTGTGTAGCCCCCTAAGTTTTCAAAACACTTTCGAATGCCACGCAAAGCCCCAGGCCCAGGTCGGGTGAACTCGTTCTCGCTGAAGTCGATGAGGTCTGAGTAATTGAGGTCAACAGCAGTTTGATACGACATAAAGTCGCCCATCAGAGGATACTCGTGCAACAGCTCGTAGACTTCCTGAAGCAGCTTCGCCTCAAGCAGTCGCTTGCCAAGTGCGTCGTGGAGAAACATGTGACGGAACAGCTCGACATGATTAAGGTGCTTGTACAACTGACCATAGGCATCAGCGGCGCAGAGGATAAACGCGCCCGTGTAGAGTCTGCCGTTCTTTTGCTTGGCATGATCGAGCGCTTTAGTGAAACCGCCATCACCGAGGTCGTCAAGCGTCGGATAACGACCAAGGAAAGCGCGTATTGATCGCCATGTTTCAATTTTACTGAACGTGCGGAAGGCTACGATTTGAAACAGTCGGTCCTCGGGCGCGCAAGGCTCGCCGTGGTAGCAGACTTCACTGATCATATACTGCGATACCCGATCAGCCGCACGGTAGACATTACAGAATTTGTACGTTTGCAGGATTGGATCATCCGTCCACGGGCAGGACTGTCCGGCGACGCGGCGCTCAAAGGCTCGCTGCCGCTCGGAGGCGAAGTACCAGTACAGCTCGTAAGCGCCCTGACGTGTGACGGGTGAGCACTTCATCGATGCCTAGCCCCTTTCTGGCTCGCTCAGCTTGCCTGCGTCAATCAACTACAACAGCGTGTTAACGACGACTGGGGCATGATAGAAACGCTGTACCTTAGAAGAGGTCAGAGTCACGCCGGCACCGAGGAGGTACTCTCAGGAGTTGACGAAGCGCGGGCAAGGACGGCGACAATGCGCCAGACAGAGATCGGCGCCGGTCGAGGGCCAGGACGATAAGTAGTGATGCGGTGCGGGCCGCGGAGCTGGAGCGGGAGCGAGTTCGTCCCATACGGCACGGTCCGGGGAGTTCAGCTCATCTGGATTTCATCTCAAAGCTGCCGATAGAAGACGCCGGTATCGTGCAGGTGAAAATAGCGCGGGTCGTCAAGAAGGACACGGCCCGCGATGCGCTCACCAAGCGTGTAACGGAAACGGTCACCTCCCGTGAAGTGGTCGAAAACGATTGTGCCACCGACGACCGTCCGCTCTCCAACGAGCTCCAGCGCAGCCTTGGCCGAACTGTAGTTGTCGGTATCAATAAAGCTCAGAACGAGGTCTTCTTCTTTCAGCCGCTCACAGGTCTCGATGATGTCCCCGACCACAATCTCGACATTGTAGCCATCCAGATAGCGGAGCACGGCTGGCAGGTCAGTAAACACGCAGTCCGGGTGGTCGTACATGTCGAGCGGGCTGCGGCGTGGTGGGAACCCACCGAAGGTGTCAAAACCAATCACACGCCAGTCCTGGCCAAGCCGCTCGATGACACGCGCGAGGAACATGGTGGTGCCGCCCTTGAACATGCCGAATTCGACCACCACCCCGCGCAGGTTCAGGCGTGCGGCGTTGGCAAGGCACTGGTACAGATGTGTGAGCGTGTTCGGGTAGCCGTTGGCCACGCTGGGCGCCAGGAGTTGCGCCAGCTCCTCGGTGAAGGCAGGATCACGAAACGCCAGGTGCCGGTAGCCAGCTACGATCACTTTAGGCGTTCCCTGGATGAACGGCAGGGCGGCCAGAAGTAAGTCTTCCTTGTCATCGTCGGCCGCAACCACGAGCACGTCGGGGTGCGCCTCGGCGAGCGCTTTGAATGGCCGCAGGGGCACACTCAGCGGTGGGCTGGTCATTCCGCCGTGGTCTGCCTCTGGTATGTACACGGCTTCCACGGCCGCCAGGAGGCCGCACGGTGCCAAACTGGCCAGAAGACGAAGCGCCGTGCTGGTAAAGCCGAGGATGCCAACAGAGCGCGCGCCACTGGTCAGCTCCTGTTTCAGATCTTCAATGAGCTTGGCGTAGTCCTCGTCGCGCATCAGCCAGTCTCCTTGAGGGAGGTCGCGAGAAAGTCACGGTAACGCTCGGGAAGCTGGCGCCTGAGCGCCCCCAGCAGTGCCGTGGCCGCGCGTGTCAACGCAAGAACTCGTTCGACGCGGCGGTCGATTGGCGCTGGTGTGCCCGGGAAACAGGCTTCGAGGTCAGCGAATGCAGCCAGGACGCACTGAGTGGCCTGGGGTACGTCCGGCCCCTCTATCTGATCAAGCGGCGTTACATCGAGCCGTGACAACGCCACCTCAAAGCCGCCCGGCCCATCACTGAACGGCGGGGTCGTGCCGTTCCCATCAAACAACATAGCAGCAACAGTGGCGTGTTGGTCGGCCAGGTAGGTCTGGTATTTGAGGCTGTAGACGAGCAGGTCAACAGCGGTGTCAAGCAGCGATTCATCCTGCGCGACCGGCGCGCCATCGGCGGTGTACTCCAGCCGATCTACCTTGCGTGCGATATTGGCCATGATACTCATGACTTCGCCACGTTTCTTCCAGGCGTCGCGGTAGGCAGCATCTTTCGTGCGATGTAGCAGCCGAACGACTCCTCTAAATTCCTCGCTTGTCAACCCTGTCATGAGAACACCTTTTCGTAGGTCAGCGTCCGCGCGTCAAGGTCAGCAATGAGGTAACCGCCGCTATTCTCGGCAAGCTGATGCATGGCCCAAAAACCTTGGCAAATAGCACTGCGCCACAGCCATGTGGGAAGTGGCTCAACTTCCAAGTCGACGGCTGTAGCCTTGGCCACCTCGATGACTTCACCGTCAATGCTCGTCTCGCTCAAGAAACCAGTTCTGCGTTTAGCAAGCCGTGACAGCACAACGGCAAGCCCTTCTTCGGCGAAGATTGCCCGCGCCCCATCTTCGCACTCGTCAGTTTCGGGGTTTGACTTGCGCTTGAGTCGCAGCAAAGAACGCAGCGTGGGCGACCAATTGAGTACGGCCAGGAATCCTAAGTGGATGGCGTCGTGGAAACGATAAGCGTCCACGCGCCTGGAGTTATCGGTCAGCGGATCGCCCAGCTCGGCACCGACCTGAAAACCGATCTTCTTGCCGCTCGCCGTAGCATTTCTGCTATTGAGAAAGATATTTGGTTCAGCGCTGACCAGGGTCAGTGTGGCGGCCGCACGGCCGGAGGGCAACGTATGCTCAGCAAAGGCCACAACCAGGCGACGCGGGAAACGTTCGTGTGGTGGGTAGCCAGTGTCGAAGACGGGCAGCTCGTCACGTTGACGCGGCGGATGCTCAGTCGGGTACCGGTCGCGAGTGCGCTGAAGGTTGGCGGTGGCGATCTCCTCCAGGTCGAGGCCGAAAGCTGTGGCCACGGCCGCGACGTACCACAGGAGGTCGCCCAGCTCCTCGCGTAAGAATTCTCGGTTGGCGGCCAGGTCGATGCCATCACGCAGGTACTTCTTGTAGACGTTAAGAATCGATCCAGTCTCACTGGCCAAGCCGAGCATGGGCGCGATGGCACCTTGCGGACCACCGAGCCGGAGCTGGCTCGTCTGGCGAGCCGCACGCTGATACGTAGAGAACTCCATGGTCCCTCCACAGTGGGGGCTGGGGGCGACGAAATGGTCACGACGATCTCAACACCCAATGGGATGGTAAACGCCGATGTTCCGCGGGACCGTGACAGCAGGTCGCTTCGAGCCCAAGATCGTGCCTAACTAATCTGGACCTTCGCGCAACGAACTCGCCGGGCCGCCGCCTCGAGCACTGCACGGCGCGGTTCGGCAACATCGAGAACGCGGGGCTCGGCTCGCTCAAACAGTGCGGTCAGCCGCGGATCGGCGGCCAGGGTGCGTAGCGCCGCGGTATCCCCACCGAGGACGACAGCGTCCAACTCCGCAACGCGAGGCAGCAGCACCCGTGCCGCAATGTCGGCCGCAGCACGCAGCGCCACTCGGGCTTGGCCCTCCCGTCGCCGAGTGAAACGCCGCTGAGATTGCCCACCCGCCGCAGAACGACCGTGCACCGGCCGGCTACCGGTGCTGGAAGCGAGCACCACCCCGGCGCGGGCGATTCCGACGCTGTATCCGCCCAGGCGCACCAGCAGCAGCCCGATCATGCGGGGTGCCATGAGGTGGTCGAGCAGGTCATCCACCGCGAGGCCACCGCGTTGCCCGGTGGGTACCGCCAGCGGAGGAAAGGGCACCGGAATTGACGCCCTCGCGCCGTCACCGGCCACCACCTCCACCAGGTGCGGCGCCACGGAAGTGGTCAGCGCCCCGCCGTGCCTGGCGGCGAATCGCGCCAGAAAGCCCGCTAGTCGCTCGGGCTCCACTTCCACCGCGCGCATAACGGCACGCTAGCGTGCATCCGTGCTCGACGTGCTGGTGGCCGGGGGCGGTCCGGCGGGGTGGGCGGTGGCGGCGGCGTGCGCGCGACTGGGGCTGGACACCGAGCTGGTGGACCCCGCGCCGGACCGGCCGTGGCGGGCCACCTACGGCGCCTGGCGGGCAGAACTGCCCGTCGAGGCCCAGACAGCGGTGGCGGCCAGTGGCCGTGGCGAGGCGATCGGCACCATCGCCCACCAGCTGGGCTGGGAGTACGCGGTGCTGGACAACGCCGCGTTGCGGGACGGATTGGCCGCCGCTCCGGTCACCGTGCTGAAGGGTCTGGCGCGGGAGGCTCATCCGGACCCGGAGGGGGTCACGGTGGACCTGGGCGGCAGCGGGCGGCGGACAGCCGTCCTGTTCGATGCCACCGGTGCGGCACGCTCGGTACTCGGTGCTATTCCCCGTCGCAGCGCCGCTGAACAGACCGCGGTGGGTGTACTGGTTGACGCCGACGCCGCACGGGATCTGGTGACTCCGGGCAGCGCGTTGTTCATGGACTGGCGGCCACACCACGGCGAGACGGGATGGCCCACGTTTCTCTATGCGGTGCCGGTGACGTCGGATCGAGTACTGCTCGAGGAGACTTCGCTGGCCCGCCGCCCAGGGCTCGGGCTGCCCGTGCTGCGTCGCCGGCTGCACGCCCGCTTGGCCCACCACCGCATCGCCGTGCCACCGGGCACCGAGGAGCGGGTGCGCTTCCCGGTGGACCAACCGCTACCGGCGCCCGGGAACTGGCGCGGACCAGTGGTGCCGTTCGGGGCGGCGAGCCCGCTAGTGCACCCGGCTACCGGCTACAGCGTCGCCACGGCGCTGCGGTTGGCCCCCCGGGTGGCCACCGCTGTGCACGACGCGCTGAGCCGCGGCGGTGCCGCAGCCGCCGGAACCGCCGCGTGGCAGACGGTGTGGAGCCCGGCTGCACTGGCGGTGCACGCCCTGCGGCGGCGCAGTCTCGAGTCGCTACTGCGCTTCCCCCCGAAGCGTGTCCCAGATTTTTTCGACGTGTTCTTCGCGCTGCCCAGGCGACACCGTTGGGCCTACCTGACCGGTCGCGAGGACGTCCAGGGCAGCGCTGCGGCGATGGGTGCACTGTTCGCCGCCGCTCCGTGGTGGCTTCGCCGACGACTGGTCTTCGGTGCACTCGATCCGCGCAGACGACCTGGCCTCGGTGAGGACATGACCGCATGAACGCAGCCTGGAGCCGTTCCTCGTCGTCGGCCCCTGGGCTGCCGCTTCCCTGCCCGCTGAGCACGGCAGAACTTGCCTCGTCTTCAAGAAGACTACAGCTAGTTCATTGCAAATAGCACGATAGTGCAGTTAACTATCACCCGTTAGAGGTGCCAGCCGACATCGTGCTTGAACTAAGCGTGAGGCGAGTCATGAGTACTGCCACCGTTGAGGTCTCCTCCCCGTGGGACCGCTTCCGCACCGCGCTCACCCCCCGGGAGTGGTCGGGCATCGCCGGCATGGTGGGGTTCATTCTGTTACTCAACGTGGTCGGCTGGGGGGTGCTGGCCGCGTTCGTCGCGCCGCACCGCTACGACTTGGGTGCCTCGGGGGTATTCGGGATCGGCCTCGGCTTCACGGCATACGCCTTCGGGATGCGGCACGCCTTCGATGCCGACCACATCGCCGCGATCGACAACACTACCCGCAAGCTGATGGCTGAGGGCAAGCGCCCGCTGTCGGTGGGGTTCTGGTTCTCCCTGGGCCACTCCACCATCGTCTTCCTGTTGAGCTTGCTGCTGTCGCTGGGCGTACGCGCGCTGGCCGCGCCGGTGGAGAACGGCTCGTCAACCCTGCATAAGGCTACCGGGGTGATCGGCACCTCGGTATCCGGAGTATTTCTCTACATCATTGGAATCATCAACCTGGTGGTACTGGTGGGGATTATCAAGGTGTTCCGGCGGATGCGGCAGGGCAGCTTCGACGAGGTTGAGCTGGAGAACCAACTCAACAACCGCGGGTTCATGAACCGCTTCCTCAACAGGGCCACCAGGGCGGTCCGCAAGCCCAGGCACATGTACCCGGTCGGGGTGCTGTTCGGCCTGGGGTTCGACACTGCCACCGAGGTCGGGCTGCTGGTGCTGGCTGCCGGCGCTGCCGCGTTCGCGCTGCCCTGGTACGCCATCCTGGTGCTGCCGATCCTGTTCGCCGCCGGGATGAGCATGTTCGACACCGCCGATGGCTGCTTCATGAACTTCGCCTACGGTTGGGCCTTCGCCAAACCGGTCCGCAAAGTGTTCTACAACATGACCGTCACCGCGTTGTCGGTCGCCGTGGCGCTGATCATCGGTACCATCGAGCTGGTCTCCATCCTGACCGAGCAGTTGGGCATCGACACCGGCCCGCTGGCCGCGATTGGCAACCTTGACCTCAACAACGTCGGGTTCGCCATCGTCGGCCTGTTCGTCGTCACCTGGATTCTCGCCCTGGCGGTGTGGCGGTTCGCCCGCATCGAGGACAGGTGGATCGCGCAGCTCAAGGCCCCACCGAACCATCGCGTTGCGCCTATTGACAGCGAGCAGGACGCGATAAGTTCCGGGGACCAGCGAGCATTGCCAGCAGCGAGACCTTGTTGGGGGTGGGGCGTGCATGAGATCACCGGGTTGCGGGAACCAGCGAACTGGATCAGTGGCCGATTCGACGACACCGCGGAGCGTCGGTTAGCCAATCGGGCGGTCGGGGTCAGCGCGGTGGGTCTGGCCGTCACCGGGCTGCTTGAGCTAGTCGTCGCGCTGATCACCGGATCGGTCGGACTGCTCGGCGACGCGCTGCACAATCTGTCCGACGTCTCGACCAGCGCAGTGGTCTTCCTCGGCTTCCGGATCAGCAAGCGCACTCCCACCGAGCGTTACCCGTATGGTTGGGAGCGTGCTGAGGACCTCGCCGGTCTTGGCGTCGCGTTGGTGATCTGGGCCAGCGCGGTGTTCGCCGGGGTGGAGAGCGTGCGCAAGCTGCTAGCCAACGAGGGCACCAGCCACGTCGGCGCGGGCATCGCCGCAGCCGTGCTGGGCATCGTGGGCAACCAGCTCGTCGCGCACTACAAGCTGCGGGTCGGCCGGCGCATTCAATCCGCCACCCTCGTCAGCGACGCCAAACACTCCTGGCTGGACGCGTTGTCGTCGGCCGGCGCGCTAGCCGGGCTCAGCGCCGTTGCGTTCGGGCAACGCTGGGGCGACCCGGTCGCCGGCCTGGCGGTCACCCTGTTCATCTGCCACGTTGGCTACGAAGTGACCAGGGACATCGGCCGACGCCTGCTCGATGGCGTTGACGCTGGCGTGCTGGTCGCCGCCGAGCACGCCGCTGCCGTTGAGGGTGTCGATCACATCCACGCCCGCGCCCGATGGACCGGGCGCACCCTGCGTATCGAGATCGAAGGCTGGGTCGACCCCGCTCTCGCGGTGCGCGACGCCGACCACCTCGGCCGCCACGTCGCCGACGCCGTACACGCCGCGGTCCCTGAAGCTCGCGTGATCACCTTCATCCCACAAGCCACGTCCCTGCCAGCCGCGTCCGTCAGGGATGCGGGACGCTGATGTTCACCTCTACTTCGGGCTTGACCTTGAGGGCGCCAAGCATGGCGGAAAATGGCTTGATGCCAAACTTACGCTGATCAAGAAAGATCGTGGCGTTCCACCGTGCGCCATCGTCACGCGCCTCGACGGAGATCGGACTCGTCGCGCCGTGCAGCGTGAGGTCTCCCTCAATGCGCGCCCGATCGCCGTCGCGTACCACTGACATTGAGCGAAACTGGATCTTCGGATACTTCTGCGGCTCGAGTACCTTCTCGGCATTTTTCTCGATGTCCTGCCGATCAGACGCCAAGATATCAGTCGTCACCCGCAGCGAACCTGGGTCGAACTCAGCTGTGATCTGGTCGTCGTCCCCTACGTCCAGGGACAAGTTCGTCACCTGCAGGGTCACGTCGTGGCCGAATGAGGTCAGCAGCCCCTCACGAAAGACTGATACCCGGCAGTCCACTGCTGCAGCGTCGAAAGTTGGCACCCGGTCAGGGTAGCCGGATAGGACACAAAGAGTCACCGGCATTCACCCGAAGTGGCGCCGGCCGCCCGACCCATCACCTCATGAGACTCCTCACTCGATCAGACTGTCCAGCGCAACCGCCGAGGGCTCGATCGCCTCGGCGAGCCGCTGCACGTCAGGCAGGCCTTCCCGATCGGCGTGCAGGGCGATGTATGCGCTGTCCTGGTACCAGGACAGCCCGACAACCAGGGCTTGGCCGGCCGCCAGCGGCGCCAGCGGGAAAACCTCCTCCAGCTCGGCGCCGTCCAGTGTGAACGGCAGGCTCGGCACCGGGATGCTGGTCACCATGAGGTCGAATAGCAACGAGGCGCCCTGACCAGCCACCGGGGTCGCTATCCGGTGCACCGCAGGTGGTAACCGGTCGGCCAGCACCGGTATCGCACCAGCGCCACGGCTGGTCCTGCCAGCCTTGCTGTGCTCCATCGCGCGCCGGATCGTGAGCAACCGCCTGCCGGGATCGGGCTCTCCGACCGGCAGCTTGCAGAGATAGCCGGACAGCCGATTTCCCCCCATGCGACTGCCCGACCTCGCCCGCCGACTGACCGGGATGAACGCTCGAAGGATCAATCCCGCAACGGGATTGCCGCGGGCTACGAGCCACTCCCGCAACGCCCCGGTCACTACCGCCAGCAGGACGTCGTTCACTGTGCCGCCGTAGTGCGCCCGGATCCGGCGTATCTGCCGAAGATCGAGTTGGGCCGTCACCAAAGTCCGCCGGCCTGAGGAAGAGATCACCAGCGGGGAGCCCGGTGCCGGTAATCGAACGCTGCGAAGCACCGAAGCGGCGATGCCGGTCGCGTCGCTCACGTGCTCTACCACGTTCCCGACCGCATCGCGCATGTCACCGGGCACACGCCACAGACGCGAGCACGCACTCGGTTCCGGCGAGGGTGACGAGCGGTTGTCGGCGGCGCCCCGATTCCTGCCACCACCTCGCAGCCTGAACTCGTCCAGCACCCGGACCCCGATCTCCAACGCGTTCAGCCCATCGCCGAGTGCGTGATGCATCTTGAACAGCACGGCGAAACGGCCTCCAGCGAGGCCGGAGATCACATGGAACTCCCACAGCGGACGGCTTCGCTGCAGCGGCCGGATCATCAGCTCAGCGGCCAATTCGGCCGCCCTGGTGCGACAGCTGTCACAGACGTAGCTGCCGTGACAATCAAGGTGATGCAGCTGGATGTGGTCTTTGGCGCAGAATCCCGGATCGTCGGCCCACGCCGCGGCGGCTAGCGGAAACCCGGCTGGTTGCACTCGCTGACGTAATTGGGGAAGACGCTCGGCCCGCTCTGCCAGCACAGCGGCCACCCGCCCGGGATCACCTCGATGGACCGGCCGGAAGATCACCAACGCGCCGAGGTGCATCGGTGACACATCACGATTCAGGCAAAGGAAGGCTGTGTCCAGTCCGGTGAGCCGCACCGGAAAAGCTTCGCATAACTGATTGTGCGTGGCGTGGAAATCTGCCCAACCTGACGGGTGCATGATCGTACCGTGCAGGTACTGGTCGACGCAGACAACCTCGACGTGCCGCGGCTGCGTCTGCTCGTCGTGGCACTGGACAGAGCACCCTCCGCCGACGTCGTGGTGGCCGGGGCGCCGACGGTGTTGGAAGCGCTCGACTGGCCCCCGCAGGCTCAGGTTCTGCCGGCCAGCGGTTGGCAGGGCGCGGACCTGCTGCTGGCCCGCGCCTATCACGCCGATGACCAGCCGCTGCTGCTGGCCACCGGCGACGGGGACTTCGCGCAACTGGCACGACGCCACCCCGGCCAGGTGTTGCTGGTCAGCGGGACGTCAAGCCGCTCCCGGGCGTTCACTGGTCCCCGGATCGCCATGACCGATCCAGCCGCAGACGGTGGCGCACGGCTGCGCTCCTGGCTGGAACGCTCCCCCGCGCCGTGATCTTCCGGCCGTTACGTACCTTCGCCGTGAGTTAGTGCAGTCTGTCCCCCAGAACGCGGTCATGACGTCCTGGCCCGCGATACACCGGAGGAGAATCGTGTCGACGCTGTTCAGCCGCATCATCGAGGGTAGAATCCCAGGTCGGTTCGTCTGGCGTGACGAACGTTGCGTTGCGTTTCTCACCATCGCTCCGCTGCGGCCTGGGCACACCCTGGTTGTCCCCCGGGCCGAAGTCGACGAGTGGACCGATGCGGATGACGAGCTGATGACCCATCTTATGGTGGTGGCCAGGCACATCGGCGCGGCACAGAAAACAGGCTTCGACGCGCCGCGGGCTGGCCTCATAGTCGCCGGGTTCGAGGTGCCGCACCTGCACGTGCATGTGTTTCCCGCGTGGGCCATCGACGACTTCGACTTCGGCGGCGCCAACCGTGATCCAGACCCCGCCGAACTCGATGCTGCTGCGGACACCCTGCGCCAGGCCCTGCGAAAGGCCGGGCACGGCGATCTCGTACCCAGCTGATCGTTTGGAGGCGCCGCGTCACGGCGCCGAGGGCGTCAGCGGGCCGAAACCGCGCAGCCGCAGGCTGTTGGACACCACGAACACCGAGGAGAATGCCATAGCCGCTCCGGCGATCATGGGGTTGAGCAGGCCTGCCGCCGCCAGCGGGAGCGCGGCCACGTTGTAGCCGAAAGCCCAGAACAGGTTGCCTTTGATCGTGCGCAAGGTGCGCCGAGACAGCCGGATCGCATCAGCGACTACCCGCAAGTCACCGCGGATCAGCGTAAGGTCGCTGGCCTCGATGGCGGCGTCGGTGCCGGTGCCCATGGCCAGCCCCAGGTCGGCCTGAGCCAGCGCCGCAGCGTCGTTGATCCCATCGCCGACCATCGCCACGACCCGACCTGCCTGCTGGAGCCGACGCACTTCCTCGACCTTCCCTTCGGGCAGCACCCCGGCGATCACCGTGTCGATGCCGACCTCAGCGGCCACTGAGCCGGCAACGGCCTCGTTGTCGCCGGTCAGCAGCACCGGGGTCAGCCCTAGCGCGCGCAGCAGGCGCACCGCCTCGGCGCTGCTCGACTTCACCGTGTCGACCACCGAGAGCAGGCCCCGCAGCCGGCCGTCCCAGGCCACCGCGACCACAGTGCGGCCGCAGGCCTCTGCCTGCAACTGCGCTGTAACCAGTTGGGGAGGCATTGACAGCGACCACTGCTCGACCAACCAGGCCGGCCGGCCCACCAGCACCACGACGCCGTGCACCTCACCCTGCACGCCCAGCCCCCGCGCCGAGCGGAAGCCGACCACCGCTGGCAGCTTCCCCAGCCGCTGCCGGCCCCCGGTGGCGATTGCGGTGGCGACGGGGTGCTCGGAGGCGCTCTCCACGGCGGCGGCCCGGCACAGCACCTCGTCGGCGCTTTCGCCAGCTGCGGGCAGCACGTCGACCAGGGTCATCGTGCCGGTGGTGACCGTGCCGGTCTTGTCCAGCAGCACGGTATCCACCCGCCGGGTGGACTCCAGCACCTCGGGTCCCTTGATGAGGATGCCCAGCTGTGCACCGCGACCGGTGCCGACCAGCAGCGCGGTGGGTGTGGCCAGTCCGAGGGCGCACGGACAGGCGATGATCAGCACGGCGACCGCGGCGGCGAATGCGGTGCCAACGGCGGCACCGATGGCTAGCCAGACGCACAGGGTGGCCACCGCCAGCACGATCACAATCGGCACGAACACAGCCGAGACCCGGTCGGCCAGCCGCTGCACCTTGGCCTTGCCGCTCTGCGCGTCCTCTACCAGCCGCGCCATCTGCGCGAGGCGAGTGTGCGCACCGATCCGACAGGCCCGCACCCGCAGCCGACCGGAGGCGTTCACCGTCCCGCCGGTGACCAGCGAGCCCGGGTTGACCTCGAGCGGTACCGACTCGCCGGTTAGCATGCTCTCGTCAACGGCGGAAGACCCTTCGACCACCTCTCCGTCAGTAGCGATCTTTTCCCCCGGGCGGACCACGAACTCATCGCCGACCATGAGCGCCTCGATGGGGATGCGCATCTCCTGCCCGCCCCGCAGCACTGCGACGTCCGAGGCACCAAGATCCAGCAACGCCCGCAGCGCCGCACTCGCGCGCCGTTTGGAGCGCGCCTCGAAGTAGCGACCGGCCAGCAGGAACACCGTGACACCGGCGGCAACCTCAAAGTAGACCTGACTATGGGCGTGGTACTCCGATGGAACGACCTCATGCAGGGTGATGACGCCGCCGCTACCGACGAACCACGCGTAGCAGCTCCACAGGAACGCGGCCAACACACCCATCGAGATCAGCGTGTCCATGGTGGCCGCGCCGTGTCGCAGGTTCCGCCAAGCAGCCCGGTGGAAGGGCCATGCCCCCCACGCCACAACTGGGGCGGTAAGGAAAAGCGACAGCGACTCGAAGTTGTGCGGCACCCGCAGGCCCGGCACCATCGCCACCATCGACATCGCAATCACCTGGACGGCCAGCACGGCACTGCCCACCAGCCGTTCCCGCAACACGCGGAGATCGGCGCCGTCGGTACCAGTGTCGGTACCAGTGTCCTGAAATAGCTCGGCGGTGTAGCCGGTACGAGCCACAGTCGCCACGAGATCCTCAGGCGTGACACCGTCGGCGTAGCTGACTCGCGCCTTCTCGGTGGCGTAGTTGACGCTGGCGTTGACTCCCCTGAGCCGGTTGAGCTTCTTTTCAATGCGCATTGCACAGGACGCACATGTCATACCACCGATCGCCAGCTCGACCTGGTGGTTCAGTTCGCCGGGTCCGGTCGCGGTGCCGGGGCTGCGGTCATGGATGGTCGCCACGCCTCACCTCGCCAGCGCGGTGAACTCGACGGTCCGCACCTGGCCGTGATGCTGGAATTCCAGAAATATCCGGTAGTAACCGGCAGTCGGCACGTCGGCGTCAAAGTCGATCGCCGTGTCCTGGCGGGGACCCGCGACAGGATGCACATGCAGGTAGGCGAGGTCGCCCTCGCGCAGGATGACCATATGCCCAGCGCCACCGAGAAAGGGATCAAGATCAGTGACTGGCACGTTGTCGCGCATCACATGCATCCATATCCGCGACACCGACCCAGAGACCAGATCTCCGGTCCAGATCACCGTATAACCCTCGACCTCGGCGATCGTGGAGACCTTCGAGATGGGCGCGGGCTCGACCAGTCCCGGTGCCTCGAGATCCACGCCAAGCGTTACCGGTGTCGCGGCGGTCCCGGGCAGGAACTCAGCGATCGCCCGGTAGCTGCCCGGCTCGGCAAGTTGCAGCGGCACGGTCCAGGTGCCGTCGGAGTCCATGATGGGGTAAAGATGCTGGTAGCCGCTCATGTCTCGGCGCACGACAAGGAGATTCATCTGCCGGTCACCGCGCTGCGCGAAGTCGGTTACCGGCGCTCCATTGTCAGCGAAGACGGTGAAACGGAAAGTCTCGAACTCCCCGGCGGTGAATCGCGTGGTCCTGGGACGCAGCACGTAACCCTGGCTGGCGACGGCCAGCCCACCGGGCCCCCTGCCGTGATCGTCGTCGTTACCAATGCCGTGGCCACCGTGATCGTGCCGCGCCGGCGCGGCGCGACCGACGACCGACTCGCCGAAATTGATCCCGAAGCCGAGCAGCGCAACCAGGCCGGCGAGCAACGCCAGCAATGGCACTGGGGCTCGCATCTCAGTCCGGATCTTTCCGGTGTGAAACATATCAGCCTGAAATCTCAGCGGAAATCTCGTAGCCGGCCTCGTCGATCGCAGCGCGGACCGCGGCACCGTCCAATGGCCCGTCGCTGGTGACGGTGACCCTGCCGGTGGCCAGGTCGACCTGCACGTCGGCCACGCCCTCGACGGCGCCGACCTCCTGTGTCACTGCCGAAACACAGTGCTGGCAGACCATCCCCGTGACGATGTACTCGCTGACGGTAGCGGTGTCCCCCATGTCAATGACCTCCTCGGGCTCGTTGCAGTGTCCTGCGCGGTGCGTCAGGAGCGAACCAGGCGAGCGATCGCGTCGGCTGCTTCCTTAACCTTGACGCCGGCATCGGCCCGGTCCGCCGCGGCATCGACCACGCAGGTGGCCATATGTTCTTCGAGCAGAGCAAGGGCGAAGGATTGCAGTGCTTTCGTGGCGGCCGAGACTTGGGTCAGGACATCGATGCAGTACTGGTCCTGCTCCACCATGCGCTGCAGACCGCGTATTTGACCTTCGATCCGACGGAGCCGGTTGAGGTACGCGTCTCGGTCCTTGGTGTAGCTCGCCATTGCGCCATCCTCTCTTGACCCCGCGTCTCCTGACCCCGCGCCCATACCAGGTACCAATATACCCCCCGCCAGTATCTCTGTGCGGTCAGACGAGTCGGAGGTCACCGCGGCTACCCTGCCAGCAGCTAGGCCGGCACCAGGATCACCCATACCGGACCGGGCGCGAAGGTCAGCGGTGATCCATCCGGCAGGGTGAACGTGGTGACCGCGTCTGGGGCTGGGCGCGACCAGCTCCCGGTGAAGGCGAGCCCGTCGCGAAGCACGACCGCATCACCGGCACCCGCCGTCGCCGCGAACGGCGACGGCGATCCGGCAGCGTCGCGGACCCCGGTGTCGCGCACCGGCACTCGCTGCAACACCACGGTTGCTGCACTGGGCCGCGGCCCAGAAGCAGACATGAGCGGCGCACCGTCCATGGAGATCACCCACCTGGCCTCCGCGGGCACCCACTGCACCCCGATGGCGGTCGCCGGGTACCTGACCTCGGTCATCGGGACCGGGCGACCGCCGGGCGGTGCAGGCCCGAAGCGGAACCCGATATCCTGCGGCGGCGTGCCGCCTTGGCGTAGCGCCCTGGCATCGCCATAAAGGTTGTGCGGCATCGGCCTTCGCCAGTCTCGGTGATAGGCGCCCGGCCGCGTCAACGCCGAGACGTCGAGCACCGGTGCGCGCGCCACCAGCGCGCCGACTTCAGCTGCCGCACCGGAAAACGCCAGCGCGGGACGACCGAAATTGGCCAGCAGCTGCACGTCGGATGCTCGCGAGCTGCGCACCGGTCCCACCACCGGCGGAATCCGGGACTGATACACGGCGAGCAGCCGGCTGAGGCCACCCTCGACCGGCTCGACATAGACCACGTCCGCCAGCTCAAGACCGCTCTGCGGGCGGGCCACCGCGGCATTGTCGATCTTGACGCAGAGCACCGGCGCGCCGAGATCGGTGGGCAGGCCGGTGAGCGGGGAAACCGGTGGCCCGGGCACGGTACTGGGCAACAGGTTAGGCGCCGGACTGGACGGAATCGGGCGGGACGGACCCAGTGAGACGGGCCCGGCGACCGCTGGGGACGGAGTCAGCGGCGCGCTAGTGGAGCCGGACAGCAACGCGGCGGGCAACGCGTACACCAGCAGAAGCAAGGCCAGCCCCCGCAACGCTTGCCCCTGTCTGCTCACCACCACCACCTCGTCAGCGCATGGTGCAACTTTGAGTGACACTTCATACCAGTGGTGATCGACGCCCGCGAAATCCTCGTCCACCACTCACCGGTAGCACCAACCCATTCCGCGGTACCGTATAACTGAGAGTGACTAAAAACTCGCTGGATGTGGCACTCCGCCCGGAGGATGACAAAGAGTCGCCTGCCGATTACGCTGGGGGAGATCGCTCAACGTCACTGCCGGGGGACTTAGTGAGTGTGAGCCACGGGTTTGAGCGCGTCGAACCGAGGCGCGGCCTGTTGGCTGTGCACCCACAGCGATGGAAGCTATGGTGCGAGCGGAAAGTCGTCATCGCCTATGTCCTCACTGTGGACATCGCCGCGGTAGCGCTGGCTGCCGGGATGATCGCGGCGATACCGGTTCACTCCGGTGATCTGTTCCGCTTCGGGCTGCTGGCCGCAGGGGCGGTCGTCCACCGGGAGGTGGTTCGCCAGATCGAGAGCCTGCGTGAGCAGGCAACGAACAACGGTCTGCGCACGAACCTCATCTCCTTGTGGATCTTCGCGGCAGTGCTGTCGGTTCCGCTGCCGCTGGTCTTCGCCGTGACCGTGGTGGTCTATCTGCACTCCTGGTACCGGGGTAGCTCCGGCAGGCTGTACCGCACGCTGTTCTCCGGAGCGACAATGGTGCTAGCGCCCACTGCCGCCGTCGCGGTCCTGCAACTTCTCCAGCCCACCGGGTACCCCATCATCCCGCAGGGCGCGCCGGGGCTCGTCGTCCTGATTGGCGCCGGGACGGTGTACTGGCTGGTCAACTACATATTGGTGGTCGGCGCCGTGCGGATGTCCGACCCACTGCAGCCGGTCCGCCAGGTTCTGGCCAACCCGAGCGACCAGGTCGTTGTGGCGGCCTCGCTCGGGCTGGGGATCGCACTCGCCGTAATGCTGACCTTCCAGCCGTGGCTGATCGCCGTTCTCATGATCACCGTGTCCGCCCTGCACCGCGCATTGCTGCTACCGCACTTCCAACAGGCCGCCCGCACAGATAGCAAGACAGGCCTGCTCACTGCCGGCTTTTGGCGCGAGGCCGCTGGCCGCGAGCTCGAACGGGCCCGCCGGCTCGCCGACCCGCTGGGAGTGCTGATGCTGGACCTGGATCATTTCAAGTCATTCAACGACCGGATGGGGCATCTCGTCGGCGATCAGCTGCTGCGCGCCGTCGCCGACGAGCTCCGCTCCGAAACCCGACCTTACGACCTGGTCGGGCGGTTCGGCGGCGAAGAGTTCGTCATTCTGCTCCCCGGCGTAGGAACCGCCCAAGTCGAGCACATCGCGGACCGGATCCGCGAGCGCGTCAGCCGGCTACGCGTCCTGGTCGACAGTCCACACGATCGGCCAGTCACGGTGGACGGCATATCGGTGTCGATCGGAGCAGCGGTCAGACCCAACGACGGCGACGAAATCGACCAGCTGCTACTGGCCGCCGACGGTGCTCTGATGGCCGCCAAAGCCGCCGGCCGCGACCGCGTGCGTCTCGCAACGCGCTGACCCGAGCTCTCGGCGACGGGGTGGGTGGGAGGTGTGATGAGCGACGGGGAACTCACTCGGCTGGGGACTGGGGAGTTGCTAGGCCGGGCTCGGGCGGTGCGGGACGCGGTGCATGGCACCCGGGTGACCTACTCACCCAAGGTGTTCCTGCCGTTGACCATGCTGTGCCGGGATCGTTGCGGCTACTGCACCTTCGCACACCCTCCCCGCGAACTGCCATCGGCCTATCTGGAGCTCGACGAGATGCTGGCGATCGCCGCCCGGGGCGCGGAACTTGGCTGCCATGAGGCGCTGTTCACCCTCGGCGAGCGCCCTGAGCACCGCTACCCGTCGGCTCGGAGCTGGCTGACCGACCACGGGTATGACTCCACGGTGGATTACCTGGTGGCGGCGTGCCGCGCGGTGCTCGAGCAGACCGGGCTGCTCCCACACGCCAACGCCGGCGCGTTGCACCACAACGAGCTAGCGGCGCTGCGCGAGGTGACCGCCAGCCAGGGAATGATGATTGAATCGTTGCGGCCGGACCTAGCCGCCCACCGAGGCGCCCCGGACAAGCACCCGGACCGGCGGCTAGCCACCCTGCACGCCGCGGGCGAGCTGGCGATCCCGTTCACCACCGGGATCCTGGTCGGCATCGGCGAGACGGAGACCGACCGCGTGGTAGCGCTCGAAGCGATCGCACGGGCGCACCGCCGGTATGGGCATGTGCAGGAAGTGATCGTGCAGAACTTCCTGCCCAAGACGGACACGGCGATGCGCCACATCCCGCCTTGCTCACCGCAGGAGCACCTACGAGCCATCGCGCTGGCTCGGCTCCTGCTGCCGCCACAGGTGCACGTGCAAGCCCCGCCCAATCTCACCGATGATCCCGTGAGCGTCCTTGCTGCTGGCATCGATGACTGGGGCGGGGTCTCTCCCAGCACCGTGGATCACGTCAATCCCGAGCGACCGTGGCCCGTGCTGGACGATCTGCGCAGTGCAACTGAGGCGGCAGGCCACACCCTGGCGCCACGGCTAGCTGTGTACCCCGAGTACGCCCTGGACCCGGCCCGGTGGCTGGACGAGGCGGTGCGTTTCGGGGTGCTGGACCGTTCCGACGCCGAGGGACTCGGCCGGGACGATCCGGGCGCGGTGTTCCCGGAACGTGCGCGCCACGCCGTCAACGTCGGCGACGGCGCGGAGGTGACGCTGGCCGGGCGCCGCTCCACTGCCTGGTATTCCGGTGCCGACGCCACGCCGCCGGTGTTGTTACCGGCGCCAGCGCGGGCGACCGGCGCGGTGCGTGAGGTGCTCGACGGGGTTCGCGCGCGCCAATGCCCTGGGCTCAATGAGCTGGTGACATTGCTGCGCGCCCGTGGGCCCGAGGTCGGCGCCGTTTCCGGGCTGGCCGACGAGCTGCGTGCGGCAACCGTCGGCGACACCGTGACCTACGTGGTCAATCGCAACATCAACTACACCAACGTGTGCACCTTCCGGTGCCGGTTCTGCGGGTTCTCCAAGGGCAAGCTGTCGCTAAACCTGCGCGGTGCACCTTACCTGCTGGAGCTGCCCGAGATCGTGGCGCGGGTCCTGGAGGCGCAGCGAAGGGGCGCCACTGAGGTGTGCCTGCAAGGCGGCATCCATCCTAGCTTTGACGGCAACTACTACCTCACGGTGTGCCGGGCCATTCACGAGGCCGCGCCCGGAATCCACATTCACGGCTTCACCGCGCTGGAAGTCACCGAAGGTGCCCGACGGCTGGACGAGCCGCTGGCCGACTATCTGATTCGACTGCGTGAGGCGGGGCTGCGGTCACTGCCCGGCACCGCCGCGGAGATCCTCGACGACGAGGTCCGGGCGGTGCTGTGCCCTGATAAGATCACCACGGCGGAGTGGCTGGAAGCGCACCGGGTAGCGCACTCGGTGGGGCTGCGCTCCAACGTCACGATGATGTTCGGGGCCATCGAGCAACCCGTGCACTGGGCCCGCCACCTACTGCGCGCCCGTGACCTGCAGGCGCAGACCGGCGGATTCACCGAGTTCGTCGGGCTGCCCTTCGTGCACATGGCGACCCCGATGTACCTCAAGCGGGCGGCGCGGCGGGGACCGACCTGGCGGGAGGTATTGCTGGTGCACGCGGTAGCTCGGATCGCGTTGCACGGGCTGATCGACCACGTGCAGGCGTCCTGGGTCAAACTCGGCGCCTGCGGTGCCCGCCAGCTGCTGCAGGGCGGGGTCGACGACCTGGGCGGCACGCTGATGGACGAGAACATCAGCCGCGCGGCCGGCGCCAGCCACGGGCAGGGTCTCGACGAGGCCGGGTTCCGCGCGATCGTCGAGCCGCTCAGCCGACCGCTGGCTCAGCGCACCACCCTCTATGAGCCGGTGGAGTTGGCAAGCGATGTTTTTTCATCCTGACTGTCCCGGAGTTCACATCATGGATGCTGAACTTGTACTCGTGCGCTCGAACTAGGGCAGCGGACCCCCGACGAGTATCCGGAGCTGGGCGAACAACTCGTCCCGGCTGGTCACGTCCAACCGCTGACGCATCCGGGCTACATGGTGTTCCACCGTCTTGGCCGAAATGAACAACCGTTCCCCGATTTGACGGTAAGTCAGTCCGGTCAAGATGAGCTCGGCGACCTCCTGTTCCCGGTCGCTCAGCATGGCTGGACCCCGCGGCCCACCGGCAGACACAGCGGCTGGGCGCGAGGGGGGCATCGGCTCGGGCGAATTGTCCCGCCCGCCCGCTACCGCAGGGCTGGCCGCGCCGGGGCCGGTGGCCCGCAGCGCCCGAGCACACCCAAGCAGAGTGACCATGACCTTGCGATCGGTGGTGCGGATCGCGGCCTGGCCTGCCAGCCGGGAGCCATCGTTCGCCAGCCCGATCGATCGCAGCCCACGGGCCGCAGACTCTACCTCGGACGGGTCGAACTGCCCGGCCAGTACCCGCATCCAGGCGCGACCGGCGGCAGCGAGCACGGCAGCGTAGTGGTTGCTCTTCGCTGCCTTCACCAGAGCCGCCGCGTGCGGCTCAGCCGCACTGGGCTGCTCTCGCAGAATCGCAGCATGCAGGCCGTACCAGTGCAGCGGCGCAGCCCACAACGGCGGATCGCCCAGCCGCTCCAGCAGAATCCGGGCCTGCTCCAGGTGCGGCGCCACCCGGTCGAAGTCCCGTAGCCTGGCTGCGGCCACGGCTAGCTCACCCAGCGGCAACAGCGCGAACAGGTCAGCTGGGTGACGGACGATCGCCTTCCGGGCCAGCGCCCAGGCCGTCTGCAGCGCGGGAATGTCGCTCTCGCGCCGGGCCAGACCAACCGTCAGCGCAGCGGCGAACAGTTCCTCCCGTGGTTCAAGGGTGCCCGATGGGGGGGCGGCGCGGGCTAGCCAGCACCTGGCCAGCGCGGTATCGCCACGGATCATCGCGGTCCAGGCCAGCAGTAGCTGGTAGCGGGCTCGCGCAAACAACCCGCCAGCGCCGCTGGCTAAGGCCCGCTCCAGGACCGAGACGGCGACGTCGAGCTCTCCACAATGCAGCGCCACGATCGCCGCCAGCGCCGCCGGGGTATCCGGGAGCAGCACGGCCCGTCCGCCCGGTTCCAGCAGCGCGGCGGCCCGGGTCAACGTGGACAGTGCCATCATCGGGGCCATCGTGGGGGACGTGGTTGGGGCCGCCATCGGCGAGCCGAGAACCGACTCCAACACGCCGGTGGCCATCAGCGACTCCGCCCCAGCTACCAGCGTCGGCGGTCGGTCACCGGCGGAGGCTGCCAGCACCTTCCGAGCCTCGGTCAGCGAGCCGGTACCGAGCAGCGCCAGCGCGGCCAGCGGTGCCGTCGAGCCCATCTCTGCCGTGCCGACCCAGCGATAGACTTCCGCGCTGCGAGCCAGCAGACCGCGCTGTGCCAGAACCGCAGCCGCGACGTTGCCGGCCCTGGCAAGATCGGGGCACGAGGGGTCGGACAATGCCTGATCTGCGAGGCGCAGCGCCCCGTCCAGGTCGCCGGCGAGAGCCGATGCTTCGGCCCGCCGGGGTGCCAACGAGGCCGAGTCAGCCCCGGCAGTGACGGCCTGGGCATACAGCTGCACAGCCCGCGCCGCGGCGTCAGATCCGGTCGGTTCGAACAGGGCGGCGTCGGCGGCCGCTTCGAAGACAGCCGCGAGGTCGCTACCACGGGCACCGACTTCGACTAGCTGGTGGGCCAGGTCGAGCACTGGCCGGCCACGTTCAAGGTGGGCGGCGAACACCAGCCGCTGGATCACCCGCCTGGTGCCCGGCGCGGCACCGGCCAGCAGCGCCCGTCGCACCAGGGGGATCACCCGGCCCTCACCCAACAGTAGGCCGCTGGCTTGCGCCATCGACAATAGGTCGGTAACCACGGCCAGATCGAGCGCGAGCACCTGAACAAGGATTTCGGGATCGGGGGCTGCGCCGAACCCCACCGCGAGCAGCAATGCGCGTAGCTGGGGAGCAATCCGGTCGAGATCATGGCGGACGCGGTCGACGACCTCCGGCGGCAGCTCTGGATTGTCGCCGTCGAGCCTGCCTCCGATGCGCAGCGAGTCCACGACCCGGTCGACCAGCATCGGCACCCCGCCGGTCTGCTCGCAGAGCAGGTCGACCACCGCCGCGGGCAGGGCCCCGCCAAGCAGCGCCGCGCAGCGGATCTGGATTCCGCGTCGGTCCAGCCGATCCAGCAGCACCGGCGGCAGGTGAGCGCCCAGAGCATTCTCGAGTTCGGCCAGCTCGGGCTTCCGCGGCCAGGGCCGGTACGCGACGACAAGCCGCACGTCGCTGGTCAGCGCCAGGCGGCGCAGCCGGTCGAGATCAGGACCCTCCAGCTGATGGGCGTCATCGATCAACACAGCCACGTCCAAGGACGGCGGAAGTCCGACGGCCACCGCGCCCGTCCCGACAACGCTGACCCCAGCCGCCAGGTAAGCCTGGTGCAGTGCTGCCAGAAGCGCGCTCTTCCCGCACCCTCCGGGTCCGACGACACTGACCATGAGTGGCGCCGACGGGTCGGCGCAGACCGCGTTGTACAGCGTCTGTGCCGGCACCAACCCGGCCAGCGAAGCCTCTGAGCCGTCGCGCATCGGTCGGGGGCGAGCCGTCGCCTGGTTCACGTGTGCGACCCATGACGGGGGCTGGCCGTGGTGACGGGGGTGGCCCGGGTCGTCGGAACGGCCGTCGTGGTCGTGGGGGGTGGCGACGCCTTGGTGGTTTGGACAGGCGTGGGGGTGGGGTTAGTCATCGTGGTCGGCTCGGGCGGCGTGCTGCGCGGGGAAGGGGGAATGGACCAGCTGGTGGTCCAGGTGTAGCTGGTGACCCAGGGGGGCGCAGGCGCACTGGGGGGTACCGTGGCGGGATCCGGCTTGGCGCCGCTAGCCGGTTTATCCGGTTCGGCGGGGGGGGTTGTATGGACGGCCCCCCCGGAGCCCTCCCTCCATGAGCTTTCGTTGTTGGCTCTTCCGCTCCCGGCATTCGCTGTCGGGCTAGCGGCATCGGCCGCCGAGGTCCTGGGCGCCAGCGGGGCGCTGGGTGCCGGGGTTCCGGCGTTCGCCTGGGGGATGGGACCGCTGTGGGAAGTGAGAAACGGGACTGATGCCACGCCTGCGGCGGTGATGAGGGCTAGGACGCCGGCCAGGGTAACCCGTTTAACCCGGCGGGAGCTGGCTCGGCGCCAGTGGAGCTGGGCGGATTCGACGTCCAGCGGGATGGCTGTCAGGGATGGTCGTTGCGGAGCCTCCACCTGTGCAAACCCCGGAACCTGGGACTCGGTGCGCACGGTGGGAGGAGCGGGGACGGCGTCGCCCTGGGCCGGTGGGTCGCAAGCGAGGTCCGCAGCGGTGGTATCGGTGGGTAGGGCGACGAGGGCGGCGCCGAGCGCGATGGCGGCTTTGGGGTCGGCGTCGATGGCGACGGGGCGGCCGAGTTCAGCGGAGACGAGTTGCGCGACAAGTGGTACCCGGGAGGAGCCACCGACCAACAGCACCACGTCGAGGTCTTGCGCTGTGAGTTCGGCGGATCGTAGTGCCTGGTGTAGTGCCTCGATGGTCCGGGCCACGTGGGGACGGATCATGTCCTCGAACTCGGCCCGGACCAGCCGGACCTGCGACTGGATTCCGGGGGCTAGGACGGGGATCGTGACTTCGGTATCGGCAGAGAGTGCTTCTTTAGCGTCGGTGCATTCTCGTCGTAGCGCGGCGGTCGCGGCAAGAGTGGTGGGATCGGTGGGGTCGAGCTTGGCCAGGGCGGGGACTGCGGCCAAGACGTGATTGACGACGGCGTCATCGAAGTCCGCGCCGCCGAGGTGATCGAGTCCCTGGGGGTGGCCGAGCACGGAGAAGGTGCTGGCGTCAGTTTTGCGGACTACGGCCGCATCGAAGGTGCCACCGCCGAGGTCATAGACCGCGATGGTGCTGCCCGGCTCGATCCGTTCCTGGAGTGCATAGCTGGCGGCGGCGGCCTCGGGTTCGGTGCAGAAGGTGATCTCGGGGAGGCCGGCCGCGCGGAGTGCCTGCGCCATGGTCTGGATCTTGTATGTGCCCCAGCTGGCCGGGTGCGTGATCACGATACCGGTCGCGGAGCCGCCCTCGCGTTGCGCGACCCGGTCGATGACCCAGCGGAGCACCTTGGCGGCGATCTCGGGTGCGGAGTGCGGTAGGCCCCCGATCACCATCGGGACCTCGTCACCGATGCGCCGCTTGAACTCCCGGACCACCCGCTCGGGATGGGTGACGGCGCGACGCTCAGCGGCCTCACCCACCACCACCTGCCCATCGGGGGCGAGGTAGACCACCGAGCTCACCGCAGTAGAACGGGTACCCAACGGAATCACCTCGGGCAACGCACGCTGCCCTGCCTCCTCGCGGCAGATCGCTGCGGCGGTGAAGGTGGTACCCACGTCAATCCCGAGCCAGTAGCTCATCCTCGCGTGCCCCTTCCTCGTCGTAGCGATCCCGCAGGCCTGGAGCGGAGCTGAAGCAAAAGCGCCTGGCCTGCGTATCGCCAACATGAGGCGCTCTGTTAGCGATCCCGCAGGGCCCCAGCCTCCCGATGTCGTGGGCTGTCAATCCCCTAACGCGGCGTGGGGCAACCCGGTGCGATCCTCGATGCCCCGCCGCGGTGGACCAGCGACGGGCCCGACGCCAGCGACAGGCCGGACCCACCTGCACACCTGGAACGAGGCAGCCTCACCCAGCGCTTCGATGACCACTCGGTGAGCACGACGGACACCACATCACCACCTTCGACTCCAACAACGACAACTCGCACCACAACGCACCAATCCTTCGACGGATCCTCGACAACGACCTCACCAACCACGATTCCTACAACCGTACGGTGCGATCCCTATGACGGCCGAGGCTAATCCGGTGTGACCCCCAATGCTGGGAATAGCAGCCACTTCTGTGACCATAACGACAACTGCTGCAGCTGCAACCACTAGCCATCGTCGACCTGTGCTAAG